>Ga0075163_10002214_pt1 | contig 26217 bp, 26 predicted proteins | sample JI1023141ADNA_FD_71478 | JGI IMG/M metagenome (GOLD analysis project Ga0075163, IMG submission 71478) | Wastewater effluent complex algal communities from Wisconsin, to seasonally profile nutrient transformation and Carbon sequestration -... | ecosystem: Engineered > WWTP > Effluent > Algae...
CCCAACAAAATTGGTCTACGACCGTACTGATCGCTTAAGCCCCCGAGTATTGGTGCAAACAAAAACTGAACTATAGCAAAGGCAAATAAAAGCCAACCGCCTATTCTTGCCGCTTCACTCGTAGTGCCATGGGTAAGTTCAATGATCAGGTTCGGCAATACCGGAATAATGATTCCAAAACCAATGGTATCGATTAGCAGCGTAACAAAAATGAAACCGATAGCGGCCTGTTTGCTTGATTTCATAGTAGGGATAAATCGAAAGATAAAATTTTACAAGATCACACTCAAGGAAATTTTCCGACCCAAGGCATTTAACAGGATGATTTTGTTCATAAGCTCATCTTTTTCTTTGAGTTTCACTTGCGTCTTTAAAAGACAATCCTCTGCGTATTCTTGACTCAAAATCTTCACATCAAAGTCTTTGATCAGTTTCATAACCTCCGGAGTTTCATCGTATGGATATCTGATTTGGAATTTCTCAGTTACTTCCTTTTCGACAATCTGTGCATTATTTAATGCTTCTTCAGCTGCCAGCTTATATGCATGTATCAAACCTCCTACGCCCAGTTTAATACCACCATAATATCTAACAACTACAACTAATACGTTGGTCAAATTTTTAGATCGAATCTGCCCGAGAATGGGGTCACCAGCCGAGTGACTTGGTTCACCATCATCAACCGCACGAAACCGGTCTTTATCAGGGCCAAGTATCCAGGCAAAGCAATGGTGAGTGGCATCAAAATATTTCTTCTTTAAAAGCTCGATTTTCTCTTTGATTTCAACTTCAGAATCAACCGGATAGGCAAAAGCCAAAAACTTGCTACCCGATTCCTTGTAGTATCCTTCGGCAGAACTCAGAATCGTGTAAAAAGAAAAGTTGCTCATGGAGTAACGTGAACTGGCTTTTTTGCGTCCTAAAGAAAGAAATTAAGTTTCTGATAAAAAATTGTTGAAACGAGGCAACCTCCCGTTACCGGGAAAGTCCTTCCACCCGTAAACACTATACTTATGAAAAGAATATTCGCTACCTGTTTAGCAGTGGTTTTTGCCTTCGGCCTTGTTCTGGCTCAAAATAAGGAAACCCGTAATGTTGAAACCTTTACTAAAATTGCCTTTCGCGTACCCGGCAAGCTTTATTTAAAGCAAGGCCCGGTACAAAAAGTAGAACTTCAGGGAGAAAAAGATGTACTCGCAAAAATTGAAACTGAAGTAAATGGTGGCCGCCTGAGCATTGGCCGCGAAAATGAAAATTGGAAAATGTGGGATAGGGACGATGATAAAATCACCGTTTATATCACAGTTAAGGACATTGAAGGACTAAGCGTAAGTGGTTCTGGTGATCTGATGGGTGATGGAAAACTTAAAACCGGAGATCTTGATCTGAATGTTAGCGGATCAGGCTCATTGGAAATTGATGTTGATGCTTCCGGTTTGATGGAAGCCAATGTTTCAGGTTCTGGAAATATGGATGTAACGGGCACTTGCCGGTCGTTGGAAGGTAAAGTAAGCGGTTCAGGAAAAGTAGCCTTTGCGGGTACTATAGCCGAGCGTGCAGATGTAAATGTATCGGGTTCAGGAAAAATACTAGCCAAGGGCACAGCCCGTGAAATAAAAACAACCATTAGTGGTTCTGGTGAAGTACTGGCTGCTGATCTGGAAGTTGAAAAATGTGAAGTTCGTATTTCCGGTTCGGGCGATGTTGAGATAAATGTAAAGAAGGAATTGGATGCCAATATTTCCGGTAGTGGCAGTGTTACCTACAAAGGCAACCCCAGCCAGGTAAACAGTCACTCATCGGGTAGCGGTAAAGTAAGAAAAATGTAACACAAGCATTCTAATATTGTTTAGTCCAAAAAGGCGGAAATTTCTTTCCGCCTTTTTTTTGTATCCTTGAGTTAGTAACACGAATTTTTATGGAATCATACATTGACATAGAACTTGGTATTCGACTGGTAATCTCATTTTTACTTGGTGCAGCCATTGGCCTGGAGCGTGAATATCATAGTAAAGCAGCGGGCTTACGAACAATGATCATGATCTGTTTAGGTTCCACCATCTTTACGGAAATCTCTATCATCCTGGGCGGTTCCAACCCCGACAGAATTGCCGCCAATATTGTTACCGGAGTTGGATTTCTGGGTGCGGGAGTTATTTTCAAAGATGGGTTAAGTGTTTCAGGAATTACTACGGCCACTACCATTTGGATCTCTGCTGCCATGGGTATGGCTGTTGGCGCGGGTCAATATTTTATTGCTGTGGTAAGTACAGGTGTTATCATTATCGTTCTTAGTATGTTTAACAAATTGCAACGATTTGTTGAAAAACTTCATCAGGTAAGGATCTACAAGGTGAGTATAAATATTACTGATGAAAATGTAATTGAGCCTGAAATGAAACTATTGGCGTTAAGCTATAATCATAAACGGAGTTCAAAAGAAAACAATACGCTCAACGTTTTCTATGAAGTAATTGGCTCCGAGAAGAAGCTGAATTCCTTGACAGAATCTTTGAAAAAAAATGAAAAGGTTATTTCGTTTGAGTATTAGTATGATGCGCAATGCTTCCTTCGGCAATAAAGTATTGCGCTGCTATATACGTGAACATGATACATAGTGAAGCGTACGGAAAAGGGGTAAGAAACTTGTTTATTGCTAACAAAGAATCGGATGTCATAAATAGCAATGCCCCAGTAAAAATAAATATAAAACTCTTTTGGTTTGTTAAGCCAAATCTAAATAAAGCTTGCAGCGACATTAATGTAATGACCAAGGCATAGATCATTACGGGCAATGTAAGTTCGCCCAGCGAAGGATATAAAATCACAACCAATCCAGTTCCGGCTAGTAGTATGGGTAACGAAAACCTGACCTTTTGTGTACCTAGCAATCCGTTTGAGCTCTCCTTGTTGCGCATTTGCCGGTAACAAATAATATATAATACATGACCAATCAAAAAGGAACCCAGTCCCGCCATAAAGAAAAGTTGCTGCTCTGATTGAAACATCAATAACACATCGCCTAACCAACAAAAACTCATGGCAATTAAAAAAAGTGAACTTCGCATGGTCTTGTTCGTCAGATAATATCCGACCAGGGTTATCATGATCAGCGGCTTAGCTATTAAATTAACTAGTGGCATGTTGAATGTTACTGAAATCAATTCAGCCACACTCACCAGAATAAAAATATAGAATGTGAATTTTTTCATGCCTTTACAAATTGTGGTTTCATCAGTAAGTACATAAAAGCCAGGGCCCCAAGCAATCCACTGATCAAAAAGGTGATAAAAAATCGTGAAGGATCATTCGCGTAAATCATCCCGGAAAGAAATGCCCCCAATCCAATACCTAATTCCATGAAAATATAGAGCGAGGCAATCCCCCTGCCCTTAAATTCATCATGACTTAAATCTGTAGCCCAGGCAAGCAACGTAGGCGAAGTCGATCCTTGCGCAAGCCCATATAAGGTAACTCCTAAGATTAATTGCGCAGAAGAAGTAGCTGTACCTATTACTATCATAGAAAGACCAATTAATAAAGTGCTTACACGCAGTACGGGCACTCGGCCATAACGATCTGAAGCTTTACCCGCCAGTAGTCGAACAATTAAAGATGCTACCGTTAAATAAGTAAATAGTAAACCCTTGTTCTTGATACCAACAAACTGACCGAAGTCGGGGATTATGGTAAACATTGTGCCATAAGCAAAAGCAGAAAGCACCATCACCAAACAAGGAGCCAACACCAAAGGCTCAAAAATATCTTCCCGCTTTACTCTCAAATAACTAATCGAAAATTTTTCCTTTCCTCTCAACGTTTCTTTAGTTCGTAAAAGAATCGAAATGGAAATTAATGCAAGGAAAGAAGACCCATAAAACATTACATCCAGACCAAACTGATTTGCAAGCAAGCCACCCAGCGCAGGGCCACCCGCCATCCCCACAGCACCGGCTGTTCCTAATATTCCCATAGCCTCGCCTCTACGCTGCGATGGAATTATATCTGATAAATACGCAGTGGTGCCTGTGGGGGTAAAACCTGTTGAAAACCCATGAACAAATCTTAAGAGAAAGAAGCCAGCTAATGATGAAATAATGGGATAAAATAAACTGCAAATGAAACAGACCAAGGCTCCGAAAATCATAACCGGAACCCGGCCAATTTTGTCGGCCAACTTGCCACTAAATGGCCTCGAAATCATTGCCGTAATTGTGAAGAGGGAAATAATTAATCCTTTGTATTCAGCACCGCCCAATTGAGTTAGATACTCTGGCAACTCAGGAATGATCATATTGAAGCTCGCAAAGAAAAGCAGTGAGCTAACACAAAGAAGCCAGAAGTGGTAGTCGTATATTTTTTGTATTGACTGTCCCAAGTGTATTGTTTAAATGGAAGATCCTTGATTAGTAAGCAGGCAATAGGCTAAATTGATTGGGCAAAATTTTGAAATTATGATTATGAGTTTGCCCACTTTAGTGGAATTAATTGCCAATGGTCTATTTACTTATTGCCTGTTACTTTGGGCTTGTTCCTGTCCTTCCAACAAGTACGCTTTGATAAAATCATCCAGGTCACCATCCAGTACATTTTGTGCATCGTGCCGCTCAACTCCCGTGCGCGCATCTTTCACCAGTTTGTAGGGATGCAAAACATAATTTCTGATTTGTGAACCGAAATCGATTTTCATTTTACCGGCTTCAACTTTGTCGCGGGCAGCATTGCGTTTCTCCATTTCAGCCTGATACAATTTCGATTTCAGCATTTGCATGGCGCGTTCACGGTTGGCATGCTGTGAGCGTTCTACCTGGCACACAATAACAATTCCAGAAGGTTTATGTGTTAGCTGCACTTTGGTCTCAACCTTGTTTACATTCTGGCCACCCGCACCGCCCGAGCGTGAAGTTTGAATTTCCACATCGGCAGGGTTCACTTCAATTTGTATGGAGTCATCCACTTTTGGATAAACAAATACAGAAGCAAATGAGGTATGCCTTCGTTGATTGGAATCAAAAGGAGAAATGCGCACCAACCGATGCACACCGATTTCTGACTTAAGCTTTCCATAGGCGAAGGGTCCTTCTATTTCCAGGGTAGCCGATTTGATTCCAGCTACTTCGCCTGATTGATAATCAATTTGTGAAACTTTATATCCACTCTTCTCGCCCCACATGATATACATGCGGTTAATCATATCGGCCCAGTCGTTACTCTCCGTTCCGCCTGCACCCGGATTTATTTCCATTACTGCGCTGAGTTGATCTTCTTCCCCACTTAGCATCTTCTTAAACTCAAGCTCCTCAATGGCTTTGGCCGCTTTATTATAATCGCGATCCAACTCCTCCTCGCTTACCTCGCCCGCTTCATGAAATTCGTTAAGCACTTCCAGGTCTTCCAATGACTTGTTAGCCTGATCAAAAGCATCTGTCCATACTTTTTTAGTACGGATATTTTTTAAAATTACTTCAGCTTCTTTGGGTTTGTTCCAGAAATCGGCCTGATGAGTGATTCGTTCTTCGTCCTGGATTTCTACGATCTTACGGTCGTAGTCAAAGATACCGCCTGAGGGCGGTAACACGGCTTTTTAGGTCCTTTAATTGTTCGGTGGTCATGATTACAAGAAATTCTGGCGCGAAGGTAATAGGTTCGCCTGAATTATAATAGAGCACAAAACTCTAATCGTACTGATAATAGCGTGAGGTAGGATCAATGGTTCGCAAAGAAAGGCCCCGTAATTTTTGGTAAGGACTTCGGATAAAACGAAGTGCAGCCCCCGTGGCAGTGAGGGCAACTGAAGTAATTACGACCTGCTCGTCAATCCCATTTTGTCCATCAACAATAAGTGTATTGATTTGATCTATCACGAAATATCCAACTCCGGCAATCATCATCACCGTACCCACCTTATTGAGTGTATTTGCCTTTCTTTTGCCCTTCACGTTAATTTTATAAATGGACTCAAAGGGAATAGTATCATTCAGGGTGAGGATTGAAAAATCATTAAACCGAATGGCTATCCCCTCTATGATAGTTTTATTCTTTAACTCACACTTGATGTGTTCACCTTCCGTAAAGCGTGCTATTACATCACCTCGCTTTAATAAGATCAATTGCTTCTGACCGTTAACCAGGGTTACAGAAACAGTCGTTAATATTACCAGAAAGACAAATCTTAATCTTACCACTGACACGTGCGTTCGAATTGTATAGCAATAAACAAAAAAAGCGGCCAATGCCGCTTTTGATTTCTTGTTAAATTCTATAAATCCATCCAAATGGATCAGGACTCTTGCCGCGTTTAATGCTTTCGAGTTCCGTGTAGACTTTATTTGAGAATTGCCGCTTCTCTATCTTAGGTAATTCGTAATTCTTTCCTTCATGCCCAATTAATTCAATATGCGCAATCGTAGCTGCGGTGCCCGCCCCAAAAGCTTCCTGCACTTTGCCTTGCTCTAACGCAGCAACAAGTTCCTTCACTGAAATTTTTCTCTCTTCTACTTGCATGCCCCAATGGCGCGCCAGTTCTAACACACTCTTTCGGGTGATACCTGCCAATATCGAATCGCTTAATGCTGGAGTAACAAGAACATTGTCAATCACAAACATCACATTCATGGTTCCACTTTCCTCAACATATTCATGCGTCTTACCATCTGTCCAGATAAGTTGATGATAGCCTTGATCTTGTGCTAGCTTAGCCGGGTAAATAGCCCCGCCATAATTTCCACCTGCTTTTGCAAAGCCTGTGCCTCCCTCAACAGCCCTTGTATAATGAGTTTCAATTTTAACTTTTACCGGAGTGGAATAATACGGACCCACCGGGCTTAGAATTATCATGAACGTGAAATCGAGCGAAGGCCGGATGCCAATGTACTCATCGGCTGAAAACATAAATGGCCTGATATAAAGTGAACTGCCTTCTGTTTCAGGAATCCACGCACGATCTAAATCAATAAGGGCAGCAAGGCTTTCCATAAAAAGTTCTTCTGGGATTACCGGCATGCACATCCGCTCAGCTGAAATATTCATCCGCTTCCAATTATCCAGCGGTCTGAAAACCAAAGCTTCCTTTCCCTTCTCTGAAGGATACGCTTTCATTCCTTCAAAAATGGATTGACCATAATGCAAAGCCGGTGTAGCCGGGCTGATGGGAATATATCCGTAGGGCAGAATTCTTAAATGCTTCCATTCACCATCCCGATAATCGGCCATGAACATATGATCTGTATAAACCTTGCCGAATGGTATATTGGAGAGGTCTACTTTAGCAAGCCGCGATTCGGATACTCTGCTCGTTGAAATTTTGAGTGTATCAACCATGATGAAAGTGGTTAAAAAGTTATGCCCGCAAATTACAATTAATATTAAAAGCGGACTAACAGATGTTAGCTTAAAAAATGATTAAAAATCAAATTTACATTCTTGGCCTCCAGGGAGTTTCCTCAGCCTTTAACTCATGGGCCATTGTTCGGCAAAGCATAAAAAGATAATCCGACAGTCGGTTCATATACTTTATTACAAGCGGGTCAACCTTTTCGGTCTGACTCAAAGCAATTACCAATCGCTCAGCCCTACGGCAAACTGTACGAGCAACGTGACCAAAAGAAACAGAGGTATGACCACCCGGGAGTACGAAAAAACGCATAGGTGGAAGTATGGCATCCATTTCATCCATTCTATTTTCCAGCAATTCAATGTCATTTTCTGCCAAGGAAGGTACTTTTACTTTCGTATTTTCAGGTTCTGTGGCAAGAATAGAACCGATGGTAAAAAGGCGATCCTGAATTTCAACCAGGATTTCTTTACGATATTGATTTACCGACTGATCACGAAGAACTCCAACCCATGAATTCAATTCATCAACAGTTCCGTAGGTATCAATGCGCAGATCAGCTTTGGATACTCTCTTTCCGCCAAAAAGTGATGTTGAGCCCTGATCCCCAGTTTTGGTATAAATCTTCATGCCTCTAAATTCAAGATATATAATTCAAAAATCAAAACTGAGGCCTGATCGAGGAGGAATTAAACAGTTGCTACTGCTTGTGCCCGAGTGATATTCTCATTCTTTCTATCCCACTCGATAAGTCCGTCTTTCAGACGAATGATGCGGTGTGAGTAGTGAGCGATATCATCTTCGTGCGTTACCATGATAATGGTATTTCCTTTGTCATGAAGTTCATGAAACAAACTCATGATATCGTAAGAAGTTTTAGAGTCCAGGTTACCGGTGGGTTCATCGGCCAGAATAATGGAAGGATTATTAACCAATGCCCTCGCAATGGCTACGCGCTGACGCTGACCACCCGAAAGTTCATTGGGTCTATGATGATGACGATCCCCAAGACTTACATTTTCCAAAGCTGCCATTGCCATTTCTTCGCGTTCGGATTTACTATACCCCGCGTAAATCAGGGGCAGCGCTACATTTTCAAGTGCTGTTGCCCGAGGCAAAAGATTGAAGGTTTGAAAAACAAAACCTATTTCCTTATTGCGCACCTCTGCCAGTTCATTTTCCGTCATATCACTCACCAACTGATTGTTGAGCCAATACTCACCGGAAGTTGGGGTATCCAGGCAACCAACAATATTCATAAGGGTAGACTTTCCAGAGCCTGATGGCCCCATAAACGCTACATATTCACCTTTTTCTATGGAAATTGAGATATCCTGGAGCGCATTTACGATGTTGTTACCCATTTTGTAAACCTTGGAGATATGGGTGGTCTTAATAATGTTGGGCATAGGGCTCGGTTTATTTCTAATATGATGCTCTTCTATCCTGAAAAGTTTCTCTTGACTTCAACTTAAGATTTGACTTTAAGTTTCAAAAACGCTGCAAATTGATAAAAATATGTGTAAAAAGGTCAAAATAGTTATCCAATGGCAGTTATACCAACCAGACGACCAAAAGCCCCTCAAGGTTACATACTGATTTTGCCAGTTACAAAATCAACACAGGCACTAATTACCTTCTCGTCTTTTAAAATTCTATTATGACCCAACCCTTTTGTTGCCAGAAGCCGGGCAGAAGGAAATACTTTGATCAACTCATGTACATGAATAATCTCAACTTCTTTATCCTCTTCATCATGCACCAGCATCAAATTCAGATCTAGAGGCACCTGACGTATTAATGAAAGAGCTGTAAATTCCTCAAAGGATTTTCCATGTCTGTGTTTAATCAAAGCTTTAAAATTCTCAGCGGTCTTCCATGAGCCGCCAATGGCTTTCAAATAGGATTGGATTATTCTATCAGCAATAGTTGGAGAAGCAATGTTGATCAGCTTCTTTACCGGAAAACCTTTAGCAATTGCAAATAAAGAAGCACCCCCACCAAAAGAATGAGCAATAATAGCTTCCGGATAGCCTTTAACGCTTGCTATTGATTTCATCACTTCTTCAAACTCAGCAATCGAAGTTCGCTTGCCTTCCGACTTACCGTGAGCGGGACCATCAAAACCAATAATACGATAACCAGCTTCGTTAAACTGGGGAATAAACTTTCGGAATTGTGTGGAGCGCCCAGCCCATCCATGCACTACCAGCACGTAAGGTTTTGAATCCTCACCCCATTGATAGCATTGTATTTTTTTCCCAGCAGCAATTACAGAGAACAACTTAGCCGTTGTCTCTGCTTCAAGTTCTTTGTCAGGAGTTTTGTATCGGAAAGGAGTGAAGAATATTTTCTCAAAATACCAACCCGACAATCGGGTGGAAATCTTTTCCAGCTTCGGAAATCCCCAACGGATAATTCTGAAGGCTAGCGGTATTTTAATTGGTTTTGATTTAGTCATTTGAGATAGTGAACTGAACCCTGTTTGTCTGGTGGGCAAAGGTATCAAGATCATACACTCTTTCAGAAAACAAAACCTGATTGTCATGAGAAACTAAAATAACGGTTGAGCATCGAGTGCCGTACCCATTGGTTTTAATAAACATGGAAGACAGAGCGCGTTCACGCTCAAGTCCAATGCCGGTATTGGGCAATGCTTGATCCTCTGCACGTTGTTCATCATAGAGTAATTCAAACAGTCTTTCTGGTTCAACAACTGAATCCTTAATGGCATTGCTAAATTTTTCTTTACCTCGATGTACTTTCGGCCAGGGGGTATCAAGTAAATGATTACTCAACCCATATATACCTGATTGCAGTTTTTGAAGTCCGTTTCCATAATTGGAGAGATACCACAGTTCATCCGGGTAGCCAGTCAATAAATTGAAGCCATTATATCGTACAGCTCGTTGAGACACTTTATTAAGATATGCCTCAGGAGTGTCGCCATTAACAAGAAAATCCAATACTAATTGCCCGCGTGACGGAGCGTTGGGATCTATGTTAGCCGGGTCGCGATAATTTGTAACAAGCCCGATCTTACCATTTTTAGTAATAGCCATCCAGGTGCCCGAAGCTTCCAGATCACGACCGCCAAGAATAGTTGGATAATCCTCCCAAAAATTTGCAACTGCTGTTTTGCGTGTATAAAATTCATCGCGGTTAGCCGCCACAATAAGTTTGTACGTTGGGTGTTGATTAAGCGCCAGAAAGATTAAGCACATTCCACTAAAACACTAATAGATTAAAACAGTTCCGCATTTTTTAAAACAACTCCAATTGTGAGGGCAGTAATTGAAACGACTTTCTGTGAAACGGTGTGATACCCAACTGACGGATACCCTCCCGGTGTTCCTCGGTTGGATACCCCACATTGGTATGCCAGCCATAGCCAGGAAATTCCTCCGACAGTTTTGCCATCAAATCATCGCGATAATTTTTTGCAAGCACAGAAGCAGCAGCAATTGATAGATAGGTGGCATCTCCTTTTATCACGCATTCAAATTTTATTTCACTATATGGTTTGAATCTATTCCCATCAATTAATAAAAACTCAGGCCGAACCGTTAACTTATCCAGCGCTAAATGCATAGCCTTAAAGGAAGCATTTAAAATATTGATCTCGTCAATTTCTTCATTACTTACTTCGGCTACAGCCCAGGCGAGCGCATCGCGAACAATATCAATTTGTAAACTTACCCTATCCTCCTTCGTTAGCTGCTTAGAATCATTTAATAATTCATGCTGATAGTCTTTAGGTAGAATCACAGCGGCTGCTACCACCGGACCTGCCAAACACCCACGACCTACCTCATCGCAACCAGCTTCAACTAAATCAGGAGTGAAAGAAGACAATAACATAAATTCAAAATTCAAGATTCAAAGTCCAAAATTCAAGATCATTACGTTAATTATTAGACTAATTTTGAATCTTGAATTTTAAACTATTTAATGATGAACCCCTGGCAAACCCTTTCATCGGAAGAAAAATATGACAACCGTTGGATCAACGTCACGGAATATCAGGTATTAAACCCGGCAGGTGGTAGAGGAATCTATGGAAAAGTGCATTTTAAGAACAAGGCTATTGGGATTGTAGCCCTTGATGAAAATAACAACACGTGGCTGGTTGGCCAATGGCGTTATACCCTGAATGAATGGAGTTGGGAAATACCAGAAGGTGGCGGCCCTTTACATGATGATCCCTTACAATCTGCCAGACGAGAATTGAAAGAAGAAACTGGATTAATCGCCAATCAATGGACTTTAATTCAGCGAGTACATCTTTCTAATTCGGTATCAGATGAAGAAGGCTTTATTTTCCTTGCTGAAGATTTAACAACTGGTGAAAGTGAATTAGAAGAAACAGAAGCTGATATGAAAGTATGGAAGATACCTTTTAGTGATGCGCTTTCTATGGTGCTTGATGGCAAGATCACCGACAGTTTAACGGTGATGGCAATTTTGAAAGTTGCAAGAATTAAAGGAATTTAATAGAAGAGGGTACAGGATGCTTGATACTGGTGTAACAAAACCAAGTGACTTTCATCCAAGATCCAGTAACCAGTATTCTGCTTCAAGTATCTAGTAACCGCAATGTCAACACTATACCAATATCGCGCTCACGTTCGTCCTAATTTCCTCCTCGCCTACCCGGTGATGCTAAGCATGCTCGGCCAGGTGATGACAGGTGTGGCTGATAGCGTGATGGTAGGCTGGACCGGAGCGGTGCCGTTGGCAGCTTCTTCATTTGCCAATATCTTTTTTTCAGTCCCGCTTTTTTTCGGAGTTGGTGTCTCGTATGCCATCACTCCGTTGGTGGCACAAGCCGAAGGGGCCAATGATGACAATAAAATTATTGCCACGTTAAAAAACGGTTCACTTATCAATCTAGTAACAGGTCTGTTATTGGTAGTCCTGATTTTTTCTGTAGAACCCTTCATGCACTCGATGGGGCAACCCGATGAAGTCGTAACCTTGGCAATTCCGTATCTCAGCATTATTGCTATTTCCATTATCCCAACCATGATCTTTCAAACCTATAGGCAGTTTGCCGAAGGGCTACAGCGCACAAGAGTCGCGATGATTATTGTAGTCGGAAGTAATCTACTCAACATATTTCTAAACTATATTTTGATTTTTGGAGAGTACGGGTTCCCGGAAATGGGATTAAATGGTGCTGGTTGGGCAACGTTAATTTCGCGAATCGTAATGGCGATTAGCATGATGCTCTATGTTTACTACGGAAGAAAATATCAATCTTATAAGGCCGGTTTTTCGATTGGCAATTACTCACGATCTCTGATCAATAAAATGCTGCACATCGGTCTCCCTGCAGGTTCACAATTTATTTTTGAAGCCGGAGCATTTGGATTGTCTGCCATTATGATGGGCTGGCTCGGTACTACTGCCCTGGCTGCGCACCAGATTGCGATCAACCTCGCCACCATAAGTTACATGACCACATCAGGACTTGGTGCTGCGGCTACTATACGGGTAGGAAATTTTTGGGGTCAACGCAACACCATGCATTTACGAGCATCTGCTTTTACTATGATTGGTATGGCCGTGTGCTTAATGACTGCCTGGGCACTTCTATTCATTTTCGGAAGATATTTTTTACCCTCTTTATACATTGAAGATCAGGCGGTGATTCAACTCACAGCTTCCCTGTTAATTATTGCTGCATTCTTTCAATTATCGGATGGAATACAAGTTGTAACAGCAGGAGCACTACGCGGATTGCAAGATGTAAAAATTCCATCTCTTTTAATTTTTGTTGCCTATTGGGTGATTGCGTTACCGCTGGGCTATTGGCTTGCTTTTCCCTTGCAGATGGGTGCGAATGGAATCTGGATCGGCTTGTTTCTCGGGCTCACGTTAACCGCAACTGCTATGGTTGTTCGATTTAACCGGCTTTCGCGAAAGAAAGTGTTTTGATTTGTGAGTGGATCCCATTGGGGACTTAGCTTCAAAGTTCTTAACTTTCATTTCAAACCTATTTCTATGGAAGAGCAAGCCCGCCCGGTACAATATTCACAAACTACGATTACCGAATTAATGATTCCTTCCTACGCCAACTTTGGTGGAAAAATTCATGGTGGCATTTTACTTTCGCTAATGGATAAAGTTGCTTATGCAGCAGCAAGCAAACATGCAGGCACCTATTGTGTAACTGTTACTGTGGACAAAGTTGAATTTCTGCAACCTGTAGAGGTTGGTGAACTGGTTTCCATGCATGCTTCCGTAAACTATGTGGGCCGCACTTCGCTGGTCGTTGGCATCCGCGTGGAATCGCAAAATATAAAAACCGGAAAAATAAAACACACCAACTCGTCTTTCTTCACAATGGTTGCCAAGGGCGATGATGATAAACCAGCTGTGGTACCCCCACTCCTTCTTGAAAGTAAAGAGGATGTTAAGCGGTTTATCGAGGCCATGCGCATGAAAGAAATCAGGAGTGCGATGCGTGAACAGATGGACGATGCAAAATCACACATTGAAGTGGAGAATGCCAATGAAGTGTTAAAAGACCAGCGGTGTAAAATTCAGTTCAAGTAGATTCAAAATCATCTATACTTACTAAATAAATTAAACTCCTATGAAGTATATTCTTTCATTATTACTATTTCTAGCGTTCACACTTTCCTTTAGTCAAGGCCCGGTTGTACTTACCCAACGTGATCAGGCACGCGTAATCGATGAATTATTAGAAGATCGTCTGCGCGTCACATTACCAGCCTTGATGCGCAGGGAAGGTTTTGACATGTGGGTGGTAATCTCACGCGAATACAACGAAGATCCTGTAATTGAAACGTTGTTACCTGCCACCTGGATGGCTGCGCGAAGAACAACTATGTTAGTAGCTTTCGATCGGGGCACTGATAAAGAAATGGAGTTCCTGGCTGTAGCCAGATATGATGTAGGCAAAGCATTTAAGAGAGCCTGGGATCCAGATGCAAATCCTGATCAGTGGGCACAACTTGGTAAAATCATTACCGAGCGTAATCCTAAGAAAATCGGTGTTAATAAAGCGCCTTCCTGGGGTCATGCCGATGGTCTTACCTCTAACGATTATGACAACCTGATGAAGGTTTTACCGAAAAATCTTCAACCCAAAGTGGTCTCTGCCGAAAAATTAGCGGTGAGTTGGTTAGAAACCCGCACCGAAAAAGAGATGACGATCTACCAGCAAATTTGTCGCATTGCCCATGACATTATTCAGGAAGGTTTTTCTGATAAAGTAATTCAACCGGGAGTTACCACAACCGAAGATGTAGTATGGTGGTATCGCGAGCGTATCAAAGAATTAAAACTGGATACATGGTTTCAGCCTTCGGTCTCCATTCAGCGCAACGAAGCGGATGCCATCATGGCCAAGCGCCCACAACCCCTGGTAATTCAACCGGGAGATTTTCTGCACGTAGATTTTGGAATCACTTACCTTCGATTAAATACTGACACGCAGCAACATGCGTACATTTTAAAAGCAGGCGAAACCGAAGTGCCAAAATTTTTAAAAGATGCTTTCGCAAAAGGAAATCGCCTTCAGGATCTGCTTACAGGCAATTTTAAAGAAGGTCGCACTGGAAATGAGATTCTGAAAGCTACCCGCGATCAGGCTATTGCAGAAGGTATTACACCCTCAATCTATACCCATCCAATTGGTTTTCATGGTCACGCAGCAGGTACAACTATTGGAATGTGGGATATGCAGGGCGGAGTTCCTTTCACGGGTGATTATCCCATGCATTACAAAACGGCTTATTCAATTGAGTTGAACTGTACGGTAAATATTCCCGATTGGAAAAAAGATATTCGCATTCAATTGGAAGAAGATGGATACTTTGACGAGACTGGCTTCCGATATATTGATGGAAGACAACGGGAAATCATCACAGTTCCAAAAATGGGTGGCATTAACCGACAATAAAAATCAACCTTACTCAAAGTCCTTCTTTGATTGATTCAAGGGAGGACTTTTTATTTATCTTTACTTTTTAACGATACCGGAAAGTCGCAATACCTCTTACATGAGAATTCTCAGAAGGCTTCATCTTTATTATGGGTTCATCATGTTTGCAATACTCTTCCTGGTTTTCTTTCCACTATTTCTTATTCCGATTTTGTTTCCCAAACAATTTCACTTAGTAGGTGTGTTCAACCGGTGGTGGGCTTACATTCTATTTCCAATCGCACTTTTACCCTATAAAGTTGAATGTCGCTCAAAACTTAATCCTAAAAAACAATATATTTTTTGTCCAAATCATTCCTCTTACCTCGATATCGGTGCGATGGGTCTCAATCCTATCAATGCCATTTTTGTTGGAAAAAACGATATGGAAAAAATCCCGCTGTTTGGATTCATGTATCGTAAGCTTCATATTACAGTAGATCGCACAAAACTTAAAAGCCGGGTGAATACGCTCAAAAAATCCATGAAGGCGATTGATGATGGGAAGAGTCTGGTCATTTTTCCAGAAGGTGGAATAATAACCAAACATCCACCCCGAATGACTCCCTTTAAAGATGGTGCTTTCCGTACAGCTATTGAAAAACAAATTCCCGTGGTACCGGTCTCAATTCCTAACAATTGGATAATTTTACCCGATAAAGAACCTATGTATCTGCAACGAGGTACAATACTGGTAATTTTTCATAAACCAATCGAAACAAAAGGCTATACCCTCGACCAGATTGATGAATTAAAAAATAAAGTGTTTGAGACAATTGACCACGAATTGAAACACCATGAACATCGACAAAGACACGCTGAATAAAATTGCCCATCTCGCCCGGCTCGAGTTTGATGAAAAAGATACTCAGAAGATGATTCAGGACATGAACAATATTATTTCGTTTGTGGATAAGTTGAATGAGGTTAATACAGAAGGTGTAGAACCCCTCACCACCATGAGTCACGAAATTAATGCCTTCCGCGAAGATGAAGTTAAACCCCATCTTGATCACGATCTTGCGCTAAAAAGCGCACCAAAAAAAGATTCCGATTACTTCCGGGTTCCCAAAGTATTGGAGTAACCCTGTCTTCCACAATTCGTTGCTATTCGCGGTTTTAAGAGGTAAACTTGTGTCTTGCTTTATAACTTATAGCACGTATGCACACAATTCAATTCTGGAAATCCTGGACTAAACCTTACCTGTATTTCTTTTGGTTTTTAAGCGCGCTGTTAATTCTCTCCATAGGCTTCTTTTGGTATTCGAATATCATAAATCCGGCACCTGTAATTTCATGGGAGTATTTTCAGGAATTACAAACTGAACAAATACCGGTTCGCTCATTTTGGGTCGGCTTAGCTAACATACCTGTTCAAGCAGATAACTTCATGGTTTACGAAACCCAGTCGGGTAGTTGGCTGCAACCTAACCTTACTGCTTCTTATCTGTTTCTATCCTTATTGTTAATCGCCACCTTAGTTATACTTACCATTATTACCACGTTGAGTCGCTTTTGGTTTATCGTGGGCATGGGCCTCTTCTCTTTATTTGTAATAAGTCTGCAGACAGAGACTACAGAAGTATTTGGATTGACTAATAAAATACCGGCTGCTATTATTCTATTTTCAGTCGTTGCACTTGCCTACTATTTTCACGCCTTCAAAACATCCACAGGATACTTTGTTCGGTTGTTAGCCTTCTCTTTTCTCTTTTTGGTGGTAGGTGTTTGCCTTGTCATCTTTGGAGAGGCTCAGGATCCGCTATTACAACTATCTGTAAATGGATACACCATGGGCCTCATCCTTTCTCTTGTCTTCATTTTGATGGTGGGCCCTGAAATACCCGCTGCGTTTATAAACGTATTAACACAAGGCACCCGACAAACTAAAACCTTACGACACTTTTTTATCATTACAGGTTTTTACCTTCTTAATCTGTTAATGGCCTACGGAATAAAAACGGGCTACCTCGATTGGAATATCTGGGTTATTGATTTATTCTTTCTCTTTACTGTATCGGCAATTCTTGGTATTTGGGGGTTTCGCCAACGCGAGCCACAATATGCTTCAATCCTATCATCTGATCCACTGGGTATATATTTTATCCTTTCGATGGCCCTGGTTTCGTTTGCAACTATGGGATATCTATTCGCTACTGCCAATGACACCGCAATTATTGTTATCCGCGATGCGATCATGTATAGCCATTTGGGATACGGAATAATTTTCCTCGCTTACATTATCTCGAACTTTGGTTCGATGCTATCTAAAAATCTTCAGGTATACAAAGTACTTTACAAGCCTGCAACTATGCCCTATTTTACCTTTAGAATGATGGGGTTAATCACGTGCCTTGCCTTTCTTGTGTTTGATACCAGCTGGCGCACACCCCTCAATCAAATCTATGCTGCCTACTACAATAGTTATGGAGATTTATACTACGCACAGGGGAATGATCAACTAGCGGAAGGATTTTACAATAAATCAATTTTCTATCGCAACCAAAACCATCATGCACACTATGCTCTGGCCTCTATTCAGGCCGAGCGCCTGGAGCCTCAGAAAGTAAAATATGAACTTACCGAAGCAAGCAGTGGTAATCCCACAGAGTTTTCCTTTATTAATTTAAGTGATGCCTATCAGCTCAGTGGAAATCTGCTTGAATCGGTGATGGTATTGAATGAAGCAAAAAATAAGTTTCCAAAAAGCGGAATTATCTATAATGCCCTGGGGCTTACCTTCTCCAAACTCAAAATGTCAGACTCTTCATTGCTTTCCTTTCAGGAAGCCCGTAAAACAAAAGCGATTAAGGAAATAGCTGAAACAAACCTTCTGGCTACAAGCGCACGATTCAAACTTACCTATCCTGCTGACTCACTGCTCCACCTGATTGGATCTGAAAAAGAGGGGCCTCAGGCTAATGCACTCGCACTTGCTAACCTGCAGAATCTTACCATTGATTTAAAAATTAATATTGATGAAGATACATTGTTATCCGCCACGAAGGCATCATTTCTCTGCAACTACTTTATTAACCAGCCAACTAAAATTGACACCAGTCTTCTTGCCAAGGCCATTGCATTGGCACAAAGACCAAGCAATGATTATTTTAAAGAAGTAATCATAGTTGCTGCATCCCATGCCTATTATTCGCAAGGGTATGTAAAACGAGCATTCGAACTTACACGAGAAGTAGCTTACCAATCAGGTCGTGGAAAATACTTTACCCTATTGGGGACCTGGGCCCTGGAACAGAATAATCCGCAGATCGCTGCAAATTATTTTGAGATTGCTAAAGACAAAAATCAACCCAACTCGCTGCTCTACGAGGCTATTGCAACTACTGAGGCTGATAGTATTTCAAAAGCCATTGTTGTATGGGACAGTTTAAGCAGAGGCAGAGATTCAACCCAGGTGGCCACCGCAAAAAGAATTCTGAAAGTACTTGCTTCAACCTCAAATCAAATTATTGAACTTACTGATGAGGATAAATATGAGTTCTGTCGTTACAAGGTTTCTTTTTCTGATACAACTACTTTCTGGCGAATAGTAGAATCTATGAAAAGTGAGGAGCTAAAAGCCCGTGCCATTCTCGACCTAAGCAAAAAATGGTATGCCCAGGACGAAACAATGATTGCTTCAGAAATAATTCAAAAGTTAAAAGGCCTTAAGCTGACTGATAAAAATATTTATGATGAAATTCTGGTGTTTAACATGATGTTTCTGGCAGAGATGGATAAAGAAAAATTTCTTCAACAGTCGCTTGACAAGTCATTGCCTGTTCAAAATTTTGCGAACGAATTGATGTATCTGCAAGCGCTGCAAGATGAAAATTCAGGACGTGAAGAAGAAGCCCGAATAAAATTTGAACACCTGAGTAATGCCAATGTCCATTTTGTGGAGGGTCTTGTGGCCTCATCACGATTCTTCTCATCAGACACAACTGATAGGCTCAAATCTTACTCAATACTGGTGACAGGACTATTGGCACGGCCTACTTCAATAAAGCTGCTAAAAGCCTACGTAAAAGAAGCAGCCCTAATTGGTTTTGACGATGAAGCCAGCGAAAGCCTGGATAAACTTAAAACCCTGCTGCCTCCACGTGCCTTTAACCGGTATGTGAAAGAGAACCCCGATTATTTCGACATTGAGCAGTAAACAATGATGGAAGTTTGATCCGGGTAAAATCAATTGCAATGCTTATTTTTGCTGACTTTATTTTATACCCATGGACAAGCAAATACCTCTTCATGATCTTCACGTAAAATTAGGCGGAAAAATTGTACCCTTTGGCGGCTTCCTCATGCCTGTCCGCTATTCTTCCGATATCGAAGAGCATATGGCCGTTCGCAATGGTGTAGGTGTATTTGATGTGTCTCACATGGGCGAATTTAAAGTGGAGGGACCGCAGGCTCTTGATTTAATTCAACGAATTACCAGCAACGATGCCTCTAAACTGGTAGATGGCCAGGCACAATACACCTGTCTTCCTAATGAACAAGGTGGAATTGTAGATGACCTGATTGTCTATAAAATTAAAGACAATGACTACTTCATTGTGGTCAATGCCTCCAATATCGAAAAAGACTGGAATTGGTTTTCGAAATACAACACCAAAGGCGCGACACTCAATAATCTTTCGGAGGACTTATGCCTATTCGCGGTTCAGGGTCCTAAGGCCACAGGCATCCTGCAAAAGCTAACCAAAACAGATTTAAGCGCGATTAAATACTACCACTTTGCCATTGGTGAATTTGCCGGAGTTTCTGGTGTGATTATGAGCAACACTGGGTACACGGGGGCTGGCGGATTTGAAATCTATGTGAATAAAGCGCATGCTGAAAAAGTTTGGAATGCGATATTCGAAGCGGGTAAGAATGAAAACATTAAACCAATTGGACTAGGTGCTCGTGATACGCTTAGATTAGAAATGGGCTTTTGCCTGTATGGTAATGATATTAATGATACGACCTCACCTCTCGAAGCAGGATTGGGGTGGATCACAAAATTCACGAAAGACTTTACGAATTCTGGTAATCTAAAAAAGCAAAAAGAACAAGGAGTAAAAAAGAAACTGGTGGGCTTTAAGATGATCGACAAGGGAATTCCCCGTCATGATTATATTTTAAAAGATGTTTCAGGTAATGAAATTGGCAAAGTGACGTCCGGAACACAATCACCCATGCTGGGTATTGGCATTGGGTTAGGATATGTGACTACTGAACATGCTTCTCCAGGCTCTGAAATTTATGTGGATGTAAGAGGGAAGGCCTTAAAAGCTATTGTTAGTAAGTTACCATTAATCGCTAGTTAATTTGAAAATTTGATGATTTGAAACATGAGATAAGGCCAGAATTCATTTTTAAATTATCAAATTAACTCATCCTCAATCCAGCCATGAAAACTATTGACGTCTGCTTAACTCCGGAGTTAATTCATCTCTACTCTCTGAAAGATAAAACTGTAGTTATTGTTGATATACTTCGGGCAACATCTTGCATGGTTACTGCTTTTGCTCATGGTGCCGACCGTATTGTTCCTTTTGCCAGTCAGGAAGAATGCAGGCTCATGAAATCGCGCGGCTATATTACATCGGGTGAGCGCGATGGTAAAAAGGTAGACGGTTTTGACAAGGGTAACTCACCCTTCGAATACATGGGGTCCGAGGTTACCAGTAAAAAAATTGCATTCACCACCACCAATGGCACACAGGCCATTGAAAAATCTAAATTGGCAAAAGAAGTTATCATTGGTAGCTTTTTGAATTTATCCTCTGTAATAAAATATCTGCTATTTAGTCATAACAATGTGCTGGTAGTGTGTGCGGGGTGGAAGGGTAAAGTGAACCTGGAAGACACACTCTTTGCCGGAGCCGTGGTAGAAAAACTTAAAAACCATATCGAACCAGATTGCGATGCTCCGTTGGCAGCACAGCATCTTTACAACCTTGCCAAAAGTGACATGGTTGATTACCTAAAAAATTCAAGTCACGTAAAAAGGTTGAATCGACTTAATATTCAGAAAGACATTGAATTTTGTCTTACGCCAGATCAGTATACGGTTGTTCCACGACTAGTGAATAATGAATTGATCTGTTAGTTGGCAGAATACACAAACTCTCCGCCCACCGAAGTGCGAAGTATTTTTACATTTCTGATGGCTGCGGGATTTATTTCAAACAGGTTCTTATCCAAAATAACAAAGTCAGCCAGCTTACCTGACTTGATCGATCCTTTAATGTTCTCTTCAAAAGAAGCATAGGCTGCGCTAATCGTGTAAGACTTTAAAGCTTCCTCAACACTGATTTTTTGCTCTGGTACCCAGCCGTCAGGATTTTTTCCATCCAACGTTTGCCGGGTGACTGCGGCATAGATTCCTTCGAGTGGTGTTGGCGGTGCCACAAACCAATCACTGCCAAATACTAGTGTAGCATGGGCTTTTAATAATGAACCAAATGCATAGGTCGTTTTTATACGTTCAGGTCCAATGAGTCGCTCTGCAAAGCGACCATCGTCAATGGCGTGATAAGGCTGCATGCTGGGTATTACATTAAGCTGGGCAAATCGAGGAATATCGTAGGGAGCAATATGCTGAGCATGCTCAATGCGAAATCGTCTATCGCGATTTCCATTCTCTTTACCTACCTTCTCATAAATATTTAATAATGTATGGATAGCCTTATCGCCAATGGCATGCGTCATCACATGTAATCCAGCACTATCTGCTGATTTGATTCTCCGATACAATTCCTTTTCGGGAGTGATAAAGAATCCTGAATCTGAAGGGGCGTCAGTAAACGGTTTGAAAAAAGCAGCCGTGTGCGAACCGAGTGATCCATCCACAAATTCTTTAAGTCCTCCTATTTTTAACCACTTATCGCCTCTGCCTTGCTGTTTAATCTTTTGATTCAGCTCTTTCCAATCACTTAACATCATGCCAGCATAAATGCGTGTCTTCAACTTGTTCTGAGCATGGGCACGTTCAAATACATCCATATATCCACTCATGTTATGCGCTGATGTAACTCCACGCGCAGCCACATAATTCATGGCTGCTTCCAGTGCCTTGTCTTTTTGTTCATCGGATGGATCGGGTACAATCCTATAAATCATGTTCATAGCATTATCCTTAAACACCCCAGTCACTCTTCCGTTCTTATCGCGAACAATGGTACCTCCCTCCACATCTTTCACGCGATCATCAATGCCTGCTGCTTTTAATGCAGCCGTATTGGCCAGACACATATGTCCATCCAGCCGGTTTATCCAAACGGGATAATCTTTTGTAACAGAATCAATCCAATCTTTCGATGGTAACTCGCCTCCCCAATTCTCATGATCCCAGTCACCGGAGGTTATCCAGGTACCTTTGGGTTGAGTAGTCGCAAATTCCTTTATCCTGGTGATAAATTCTGTTGGTGTTTTTGCATCTCGAAGCTGCACCGAAGCCAACGCAAAGCCGCCTTCCATAAAATGGGTATGGCAATCGATAAATCCAGGGACAATCAAATTCCCATCTGAAGTTTCAATTCGCCTGGTTTCATCACCTATCCACTGCTCAATTTCACTTTTAGATCCAACTGCTACAATTGAATCACCTATTATTGCAAAGCCCTCTGCCCACGGAGTTTGGTCATCGCCAGTCCACACTTTTCCTAAAACAACCTGATCGGCCACGGGATGCTGCTTACAGGAAACCAAAAAGGTTAGCAATAGAAAAGCGAAACTTATCTGCCTCATTTTAGTTTAGGATTTTGGTGATGCCGGTCTTTATCGCGAATGGTTTTCTTTTCAAGATTTTGTTGAAAGGCTTTTGTTAGATCCACTCCGGTTTGGTTAGCCAGGCAAATCAATACCCACAGCACGTCTGCCATCTCATCGCCAAGGTCTTTACCCTTGTCCGATTCCTTCTCCGACTGTTCTCCATACCGCCTCGCCATAATACGCGCAACTTCTCCCACTTCCTCTGTCAGAATTGCCATGTTGGTCATTTCATTGAAGTAGCGAACTCCGTTAGCTTTTATCCATTGATCAACCTGTTGCTGGGCTTCCTGAAGTGTCATGGCTAAATATTAGTTAATACTCTCTATAAAGGAATGTTTCCGTGCTTCTTTTTAGGAAGCTTGGCAGCTTTGTTTTCAAGCATCTTAAAGGCACGAATTAATTTCTCACGGGTTTGATCCGGATAAATCACTTCATCGATGTACCCTCGGTGCGCAGCCCGGAAAGGATTAGCAAATTTACGCGTGTACTCATCCACCTTTTCATTGAGCTTTGCTTCCGGATTGGCAGCCTCCGAAATCTCTTTCTTAAAAATAATTTCTGCAGCGCCCTTGGCACCCATTACGGCAATCTCAGCAGTTGGCCAGGCATAGTTCAAATCCGCACCAATGTGTTTCGAGTTCATTACATCATAGGCCCCACCGTACGCTTTGCGGGTAATTACTGTTACGCGTGGAACTGTAGCTTCCGAAAAAGCATAAAGCAATTTTGCTCCGTTGGTTATAATGGCATTCCATTCCTGATCCGTCCCTGGAAGAAACCCAGGTACGTCTTCAAGTACAAGTAAAGGAATATTAAAGCAGTCGCAGAAACGAACAAAGCGCGCGCCTTTAACACTGGCATCTATATCCAACACACCTGCAAGGGCGGCTGGTTGATTACCAACAATTCCAATACTCCGTCCTGCCAAACGGGCAAACCCAACCACAATATTTTCCGCAAAGTTTTTATGCACTTCAAAAAATGACTGATCGTCTACCACCCCAACAATCACTTCCCGAATATCATAAGGCTGATGTGGGTTCGATGGAATTATTTCGTTCAATGCCGGGCGTGATTCATTTCCAGGAGTGTATGGAAGGTGAGGCGTTGTATCCTCACAACTTTGAGGAACATAGCTAAAGAGTTGCTTGATCTGATTGATGCACTCAGCCTCGTTTGCGCAGGCAAAATGTGTAACACCACTCTTCGTACTGTGTGTTGAGGCTCCGCCTAATTCTTCGGCCGTAACGCTTTCATGTGTAACTGTCTTAACTACATTAGGGCCAGTCACAAACATGAAGGATGTATTTTCTACCATGAAAATAAAATCTGTCATGGCCGGAGAATACACAGCCCCACCGGCACACGGCCCCATGATGGCTGATATTTGTGGCACCACTCCCGAAGCCATCACGTTGCGATAAAAAATATCTGCATATCCACCTAGTGAAACAACCCCTTCCTGAATGCGAGCTCCACCCGAATCATTGAGACCAATCACCGGAGCTCCATTCTTCATGGCCAGCTCCATGATCTTCACAATCTTTTCGGCATGCGTCTCAGATAACGATCCGCCAAACACGGTGAAGTCCTGTGAAAAAACATAAACCAATCTTCCCTGAATGGTACCATATCCGGTCACCACGCCATCGCCTAGATAATGTTCTTTATCAAGACCAAAATCCTTACTTCGATGCATGACAAACTTTCCAAGCTCCTCAAACGAACCCTCATCCAAAAGCAACAGGATTCGTTCGCGTGCTGTTAATTTACCCTTGGCATGTTGCTGTTCAATTCGTTTGTCACCACCTCCCAAAAGGGATTCCAGATTCTTTCTTTCGAGTTCATCAAACTTCGGTTGAAGGATTTCGGAGTTAACTTTTCGCTTTGTCATACAGTATATTACGTCTCTCAAATATAGGCATAGTTACGAGTGAAATAGTATCTTGGGGCAACCGAAAATGACAGTGTGATGCGAGTAGCCATTATTGATATGGGAACAAATACGTTCCACCTTTTGCTTGCGGAACTTGGCGTTGGGGAATTTAAAATCACCTACCGCGAAAAAGTTCCGGTTAAAATTGGCATGGGTGGAATCAACCAGGGTTTCATTACTGACGAGGCAATTGATAGAGCCCTGACTACTATGAGATCATTTAATAATACGGTGAAAGAAGCTGGAGTTGAAAAAGTAATGGCTTTTGGAACCAGTGCCCTCCGCAATGCCCGAAATGGAGAAGCAGTAGTAAAAAAAATCCAGACTGAAACAGGAATTCAAACTCAAATCATTTCGGGATTGAAGGAAGCTGAGTACATCTACAAGGGGACCCGGGCTGCCATTAAAATGGGATTGGACAAATGCCTTATAATGGATATCGGAGGCGGAAGTGTTGAGTTTATCGTTGGAAATGAAAAAGAAATATTCTGGAGCCACAGCTTTGAAATCGGAGGACAACGATTGTTGGAAAGATTTCAGAAACATGATCCCATAACTGCAGATGAAATCAAGAATCTGTTTCAATTCTTTCTTCAGGAACTTCAGCCCCTCTTAAACGAATTAAAAACCCATAAGCCAAACTTGTTAATCGGTTCATCAGGAACATTCGACACACTCTCCGATATTTATTGCATGCGGAATGATATCCCTCTGAAAGAAACACCAGAGACACCATTTAGTATTAAAGCTTTCGATGATATTTATGAGGAACTTCTCGTGAAAGATCGGGTTGCCAGAATGCAAATACCGGGCATGATTGAGATGCGGGTGGATATGATTGTAGTGGCTTGTTGCCTGATTAAATTTTTACACACCCACCATGCCTTTTCACAAATACGGGTTTCCTCGTATTCATTGAAAGAAGGTGTGTTGACCTCCTTATTGGAGACGTAAAAAAAAAGAAGGTCACCTAGCGATAACCTTCTTTAATTGATTCAGTTATTTTACAGCCCTGAAATCTGCTTATCTTTCGGATATTTGACTTCGAACTTATAGGTAACCTTGCGGGTTTCGTTAGGTTTAAGTTCAAGTTCCCAGGTAAGTTTACCTGTCTGTTTGTTATAGTTGGCACCACCAGCATCCAACACAGCCACTTCAATCTGAGTATTCTGTGAAACAGGCACCTGATCTTCTACCGTGATTTTTATGGCCTCGGATTTTGTATTCCTT
>Ga0075163_10002215_pt1 | contig 26211 bp, 23 predicted proteins | sample JI1023141ADNA_FD_71478 | JGI IMG/M metagenome (GOLD analysis project Ga0075163, IMG submission 71478) | Wastewater effluent complex algal communities from Wisconsin, to seasonally profile nutrient transformation and Carbon sequestration -... | ecosystem: Engineered > WWTP > Effluent > Algae...
TACGAAGCCAGTGCCTTCACACAACTGGCCGATGCGCTGGATGCCTGCCCGCAGGCTGTGATGGCCTACACCGACGAAGCACTGACTGACGAAAACGGCCACGACATCGCGGTGCGTCGTCTGGCCTACAGCCGCTGGCAGCACGCGAACAGCGCCAGCCATGTGCACGGCCTGATCGTGATGCGCCGATCTGCCGTCGACGCCGTTCTCAAGGAAACCACCGACCTCAACAACTTCGCCGACTGGCTGCTGACTCTGCTAGTGGCCAAGCGGGGCGGCGTGCTGTACCTGCCCATCGTTGGGCGGCACTGGCGACAGCACCCGCATCAAAGTCATCGTACCGGCGACCCGGACGCTGTCCGACGTATTCGCCAAGCATCGAATCTTTGGAGATAACCCATGTCATCAATCGATCCAAACCTGGGGCTCAACTACGGCTGGACGCTCGGCGAGAGTGGCTGGGATACCGGCATGGATGCCAACCTTAAGCGCCTCGGCGCGGTGGTCGGCCTGTCCGTGAAAGACCGCGACCTGGCCACGCCACCGGCCAGCCCTGCCAACGGCGACCGTTACCTCGTGCCTGCCGCCGCCACGGGCGCGTGGGCAGGCAAAACCAACCAGATCGCGGTGCGCATTGCCGATGCCTGGGAGTACCACGTGCCCAAGATCGGCTGGCTTTGCTACATCGAGGACGAGGCCAAGCTCTCGGTCTACAAGTCCACAGGCTGGAGTGCAGGCATCGCCATCTGATTTCCCATCTTTTTGTACCCATCCGAAACCCGCCCAGATGTTCACGCACTGGGCGGGTTTCGCATTTCTGGAGACTGCTATGACCGAACCTGAACAACAACAGCCTGCGCATGTCGAGAACATGCTGCTCTTGCGACGCGAGGACTTCGACGAACTGCTGGACCGCGCTGCTGAACGCGGAGCCGAACGCTGCCTTGCCCATCTCGGGCTGGAAAACGGCAGTGCTGCGAAGGACATCCGCGAACTGCGCGATCTGCTGGAAGCGTGGCGCGATGCCCGCCGCACGGCGTGGCAGACCACCATCAAGGTCGTGACCACCGGCATCCTGGCCGCGCTGCTGGTGGGGGCCGCTATCAAGTTGAAGCTGATGGGAGGCGTGCAATGACTGCCAAGTCGAAGATCTGCCTTCTGGACGACTGGCAGCGCGTGTTGCGACGGGCCTGGAGCATCCGCTTCTCGCTGCTGGCCGCTGCCTTCACTGCGGCGGAAGTGGTGGTGCCGCTGTTCGGGGATGTACTGCCGCGCGGCGCTTTTGTGCTGCTGGCCTTTGCCGCCAGTATCGGCGCGACCGTCGCGCGTATCGTGGCGCAGCCGGAGATGCACCGATGACCCGGCCACCGCAAAGACGCACCGTGGCCGCGCTGACGCTGTCCGCCGCCGCCCTGGTCGGCATCGTGCTGCACGAGGGCTACACCGACCGCGCGGTGATCCCGGTCAAGGGGGATGTGCCGACCATCGGCTTCGGCACCACCACCGACGTGAAGCTCGGCGACACCACCACGCCGCCGAAGGCGCTGGCCCGCGCGCTCACCGACGTGCAGCAGTTCGAGGGCGCATTGAAAACGTGCGTGACCGTTCCGCTGGCCCAGCACGAGTACGACGCGCTGGTGAGCTTCTCCTACAACGTCGGCAGCCGCGCGTTCTGCCAGTCCACGCTGGTGAAGAAGCTCAACGCCGAGGACTACGCCGGAGCCTGTGCCGAGCTGCTGCGCTGGCGCTTCTTTCAGGGCAAGGACTGCGCGCTGCCTGCCAATGCGCGCCTGTGCGGCGGGCTGGCCACGCGTCGGCAGTCCGAGTACCGCCAGTGCATCGGGGACGCGCCATGAACTTGATTCCGTGGCCGTACCGCTGGCTGGCCCTCGCGGTACTCGGCATCGCCCTGGTCGGCTTCGGCTGGATCAAGGGCGCGGGCCACGTTCAGGCCCAGTGGGACGCCGCCGTCCAGAAGCAGACCCTGCAGGCCGCCGCCATCCGCGAGCGACAAGCGCAAGCCACCGTCAAGGTCATCACCCAGTACGTCGACCACATCCGCGTCGTCCGTGAGACAGGCGACACCATCATCAAGGAGGTTCCCGTCTATGTGCCCGTTCAAGCCGATGCTGCTTGCACTATCAACCGTGGCTTTGTGCGCCTGCACGACGCTGCCGCCGCCGGTGAACTGCCCGAGCCCGCCCGAGATGCTGATGCGGCCGCCACAGGCCTTGCGCTCTCTGCCGTCGCCGGAGCCGTTGCCGCCAACTACCAGATCTGCCACGAGAACGCCGAGCAACTGAGGGCGTTGCAGGTGTGGGTCGGGGAGATGACAGGAGGCACCAAGTAGTCAGCGCTTGGCGACTTCGCAACACCTGATCGTTCCATCCGAATGTGCTTGGCTTCCATCTGGAACAGCGCGTTCATGACATCCGTAGCCACCACGGAGCATTGACCATGAGTAACCGATTCAAGCACGCCGTCATCGACGACGTCACCTCGCGCAACATCGACGCCAGCCTGCAAGACCATCTTCTCGACCTGTTCGAATCGGCCATGAAGTCGGTGGCCACGACGTTGGTGCGCGAGGCAAAATTCGACACCACCGATTTCGCCACGGCCAAAGGGCGCGGCTGCGAGGGGTTCACGCTGCTGGTGAGCCGCACCCGCGCCGACTCGCGCGACGGCTGGTTCGGTGCGTTTCAGCGCGGCGACGAACGCCTCGACGTCGTCGGCCACCTGGAATAGGCGGTCAATCGTCCAGTTCGGGAACGTCCCAGTCCGCCGGGCGCGCCTCGCCGGTCTGGTAGAACTGTTTCACCAGCTTCACGTATTCCAGAAAATCCCGGTTCTCCGTGGCCAGCCGATTGGCCATGTCCCAATCGATCTCGTCGCGCTCGCGCGCCGGAATCAGCACCTGACTGTCGGCAGGGTTGTCCACATCCAGCTTGATGAAGCCGATGCCGTGGGCGGCGAACAGCATCCGCAGTTCCTTCAGCGTATCGGTGCCGCCGATTTCCGCCGCGACCAGATAGCCGAAATTGGCCCACGACGAATTCGATACCGCCTGAAAAAAGCACTCGCGCACGTTCGAACGGTTGATCAGCAGCTTGGCCTCGAACGACCACAACTTGGTGCGCTTGTCGGAATACTGGTTGACGCAGTCGCGCACCTCCTGGTGCCAGTCCGCGCCCAGATCTTCCATGCCGACCACGTCCGGGTACAGCCAGCGGTTGCCGTTGGGGCCGCGCTTGTTCGACGAACGCTTCTCGTCGATGCGTTTGGAGAACACACCGAACTCCTCCCACAGATACTGCGACAGCAGCGGATACAAGGCGTGCTCGTCGACCTTCGATGCGCTCGCATCCGCTGCCGACGTCGTTCCTGCGCTTTCGACTGCTGCCACCTCGGCACTGTCCGTCCGCTCCGAGTAGTAGTACTTGCGCGGCCGTCCTTCGGTCGTTTTCAACTCCAGGTGACGTTTTTGCAAGACGGGCCGCTGCGAGCTGATCTCGGCGACCAACTGCTGCACCAACTCGGCATCGTTGGTGATGAACTTGCTGCTTGCCTTCTTTGCCTGACACTCGGCCGGGAACGTGGCGAACACCCACTCGGCGATCTGCCTTGCGGTGAACTTCTCCTCGGGCCGATCCTTCAAGTAGGCAATCAGAACTTTCGCCAGATTCAATGCCATTGCATCACTCCTCGGATGTCACTCACGCCGGAGCGTCGGGCTGCGGTCGCGCTGGCGGCGTTACGCCGGGACGATAGGTGGAGTCGAACACCATGTCCGCCAGCCAGCGTTTGAAATTCTGGTTATCACTGAACTGCTTGAACAGTTCGGTGTGGTCGTCCAGCAGCTCCAGCACCACGCGGCCCAGCGCCCGGTCGTGCTCCAGCCGCGCGTTCTGCTTGCCGGAGTTGGCCTGTGCGTTCTGATACGCCTTGTCCTGCGCCACGCGCGCGGGGATTTCTTCGGTGATGACCTTTTTGATCTTGTCCGCGTCGTGCCACTCGATATTGCCGAACAGGTCATTGAACTGTTTGATCACGTTCGAGAGCCTGTCCAAGTCCGGCTCGCCACTGCCACCGCCACCACCGGGCGGCGGCGGTTCGACCAAGGCGTCCGCATCGTCCAGCGCCATCTTCATCGCCGCCTGCGCCTGCGCACGGTAGCTGTCCATGTCGATGGCTTCCAGCACGCCTTTGGAGAGGTCTTCCTCCTTCGGCGCGGGTAGCTTCGGCGTCAGGAAATTCAGGAAGATCGACAGCTTCTCCCATGCCGGATGCCCGTAGGGAAGGATCGCGGAGAGGAAGCCGTAGCTGCGAACGAACGCCTTGGCCTTGCCTTTGAACTTGACCTGTTCGTCCTCGCCGAGCTTGCTGACGTACTCGGCCACGCAGACATCGAGAATGGGGTCGAGCTTTTCGCGGTCGGCTCCGGACAGATACAGCGCCACCAAGTCGTCCACTTGGCTGCCGCTGTAAACCTGCTGCGCGTCCAGCTCGCCCTTGAGGTCGTGCAACTTGTTCGGGTCGGTTTCGCCGTCCTGAATCGTCGCGCGGTAGTACTCCTGAAACGCCGCCTTCACCGCTTCGGCGTTGTCGGCGAAGTCGAGAACGAAGGTGTCCGCCTTCTGCGGGTGCGCCCGGTTCAAGCGCGACAAGGTCTGCACCGCCAGTACGCCCGCCAGCGGCTTGTCCACGTACATGGTGTGCAGCAACGGTTCGTCGAAGCCGGTGACAAACTTGTTGGCGACGATCAGGAATCGATACGGGTCGAGCTTCAGCTTGGCCGGAATGTCCTTGCTCGGAAAACCGTTGAGGTCGGCCTCGGTCTTCTTCGATCCGCCCATCTCGACGTCACCCGAATACGCAACGATGGCCTTGTACGGACTCTTGATCTCGGCAAGGTAGTCCGACACCTCGCGGAAGTAGTCGATGGCGCGCGCGATACCGTTGCAGACGATCATCGCCCGCGCCTTGCCGCCGACCTTCTTCGCGCCGATCACCTGCGCGGTGAAGTGATCGACCAAGATCTCCGCCTTGCGGCGAATGGCCTTGTCGTGCGACTCGACGTAGCGCCGGATTTTCTTCAGCGCCTTCAGCTTGTCCACTTGCGGATCGTCTTCTATGGTCTTGGCGACGTGGTAAAAGCTGTCCACCGGCGTGTAGTTGGCGATCACGTCGAGGATGAAACCCTCTTGTATCGCCTGCTTGGTGGTGTAGGTCAGTTCCTCCGGCGAGCGGAACTGCACCTTGTCGCCCACCGTCACCCGTTCGCCGAACAACTCCAGCGTCCTGGTCTTCGGTGTGGCGGTGAAGGCGTAGTAGCTGGCGTTGGTCAGCAGCTTGCGCGATGCAATGCGTTTTTCGATTTCCGCATTCACCGCATCCTGCGTGGAGTCTTCCTCGAACGCTTCCTCGTCGGTCTTGCCGCCGACCGAACCACCCACTGAGCCCCCAAGGGCCTGATGCATCTTGGCCGTGGTCTTGCCGCCCTGACTGGAATGGGCCTCGTCGATCAGCAGCGCGAACTTCCGGTCGCCCAAGTCGCCCAGCTCGTCGAGGATGAAGGGGAACTTCTGCACCGTGGTGACGATGATCTTCTTGCCCCGGCGCAGAAAGTCGCGCAGCTCTTGCGCGTTGTCCGAATGGCCGAGGATCGAGGCCACATGGTCGTAGCCCTTGATGGTCTTGTGGATCTGGGTGTCCAGCGCACGCCGGTCGGTGATGACGATGACCGAATCGAACTGCGCCTGCATTGCATCCGCCGCCGTCTTCAGCTCCACCAACTGGTGTGCCAGCCATGCAATGGTGTTGCTCTTGCCGCTGCCCGCAGAGTGCTGGATCAGGTAACGCTGGCCCACACCGTCGGCGCGCGAACGGCGCAGCAGGGCACGTACTGTGCGCAACTGGTGAAAGCGCGGAAACACCGGCTTGCGGGTCTTGCGCCGCCTGCCGCTGGCGTCTTCCTCCTCGTCCTCCACCACCTGTGCGTAGTTCTCGATGATGTTCGCCAGCGACTCCTTCGCCAGCACCTGCTTCCACAGGTAGTCGGTTTTGATGCCGTTGGGGTTCGGCGGATTGCCCGCACCGCTGTTCCAGCCCTGGTTGAAAGGCAGGAACCACGAGGCCTTGCCCTTCAACTCGGTGCAGAAGCGCACCTCGGCGTCGTCCACCGCCAGGTGCGCGACGCAGCGACCGGACTGGAACAGCAACTCCTTCGGATCGCGCGTGGTCTGGTACTGGACGATGGCATCGGCCACCGTCTGCTTGGTCAGCGAATTTTTCAACTCGAAGGTCAACACCGGCAGGCCGTTGATGAAGACCACCAAGTCCAGCTCGTTGCCGGAGTCGTTGCTGTAGCGCACCTGCCGGGTGACGCTGAAGATGTTCTTGGCGAAGGCTTCGCTGGCAGCGGCGTTGCCCGGCGTGGGCAGCAGCTTGTAGAGATCGACGTGTACCGGCCCGTGGCTCAGGCCACGGCGCAAACAGTCCACCACGCCGCGCTTGGTGATTTCCCCTTGCAGGCGGTGCAGAAACTGCGTGCGCTTGATGCCGTCCGCCGCCAGTTCCAGCGTGTCCACCGCCTTGGGTTGTGTGGCCTGCAAGAACTCCAGCAGCTTCGCCACGTCCAGCGCCACGTCGCGGTTGTAGTCGCTCGCCCGGCCCAGTACGTAGCCACCCGGCCCATACACCGGCACCGGCTCCTGCACCGTGTTCGGCATCACCGGCGGATGCTCGCTGATGCCCGCCAGATGGCGCACGATCAACTGCTCCAGTGCTTTCTCGCTGGTGTCGGTGGGTCGGGTCATGCGTCACCTCTCTTTTTCGGCCTTGGCAAGGCTTTTCGGCCTTTTTCCAACTGTTTCACCGGCTGCGCGATGGCCGCCTCGAAGTCCTTCTCCACCGGTGACGGCAGGTTGCGAACCCGCGCCTGATATTCGGCATAGGCCGCTTCCGCCTTGTCTAGCGCCGCCTTGGCCGGCACCTTGCCGGCGTGAGTCAGGATGTCCTTGCGCGTCAGGCGCAGAAAATTATCCAGCTCTGTTGCCCAATCGCGCATGGTCATGGGCTGATGCGCCTGCGCCTGCAATTCCGCCACCTCGATATAGGCCGTGACGATGCGGTTGAGCGTGTCCAGCTCTTCGTCGTTCAGGTAGTTTTTGGCGATGCCCACGTCGGCCTTGCGCACCGGCCCGCCCTTGCTGGCAGCGGCCCAACTGGTCATGCCCATGTTCCGCGCCTTGGCATCCACACGCTGCACGATCAGCTCGGCCGCCGTGTGGCCGTGCGCCGCCCAGTGCATCTTGTTCTGCACCGTGGCAAAGAACTGCTGCGAGGTTTCGGTGTGCGGGTCGTAGTCCAGGCTGGTGGCGTAGATGTCCAGCACCTTGCGCCAGAACACCTTTTCCGACGAGCGGATGTCGCGGATGCGCGCCAGCAGCTCCTCGAAATACTCGGCATCGTCACCCCGCTTGAAACGCTCATCGTCCAGCAGAACACCTTTGCGCAGATAGGTCTTGAGCTGCTCCGTGGCCCAGCGGCGAAACTGCGTGCCCCGGTGCGACTTCGCCCGGTAGCCGATGGCCAGCGCCACCTCCAGGTTGTAGTGCTTGAGGCTGCGGCTGACCTGCCGACCGCGCTCCTGCCGAACTTGTAAGTACGGCTTACAAGTTGCCGCCTCCTGCAATTCCCCGGTCTGGTAGATGGCGCGGATGTGCTGGGTGATGTTCTGTGGCGAGCTTTGATAGAGATCGGCCAGCTGCTGCTGGGTCAGCCACACGTCGCCCGCCTCAAAACGCACCTGCACGCGGGTCTGGGCGTCCTCGGTCTGGTAGAGCAGAAACTCGCCTTGCCCGGTGGTGGGTAGAGCGGCCATTTGTCCCGCAGTTTGGTGGGCGGCAGATGGTGTCGGCGGTGTCGACACAATTTTTGCATCAGTTTTCTTCGCCATCGGCATCCTCCTCGGCGGGTTCGGCTTCATCGTCGCCCAGCGCAGCAAGATCGTCGTCGCTGACGGCATCGTCCGGGCCGGGCTGCCAACCGCGCAAGTCAACCTGGCCGGTGACGGCGTCGGCAATCAGGCGGTCGCGGTATTCGCGGATCAGGGCGATCTCACTCCGAATCCTCTCGATGGCGGCATCCTGTTCTTCTGTCGCAGTTTGGAGCGCGCCCAGAATCCGATCCTGCTCGCCCAGTGGGGGGAGAGCGATTCGGAAGTTCTTGACGAAGCCGAGCGGCACGCGCTGCTGGCCTGCGGCTCCCGTCATCGCATCGGCTCCGAGAACGCGGAACGTCCTGAGCGACAACAGCTTCGCCAAGAACGCCGGTCGGATTCGCCGCTCTGCCGCCCTGAGCACGATGAACTCCGTTGTGCCAAAGCCGATCTCGGTCGGTAGCGTGTCGAGCAACCCGCCTTTTCCGTTCTCGAAGCACGGCGTGATCTTCGCCATCACCACATCGTTGCGGCGGAAGTAGGTGTAGCCCTCCCAAACCTCCGATGTCTTTCTGTTCTCGATGCCCTGTAGCTTCCCATCCGTTGTAATGCACTCCATCGGCAGGAACGACACCGAGGCCTCGCTGAGGCGTAGCGCAACACTTTCCGAGCGAGACGGATTGAACGCGGCAACGTGCTTCAGCTTGCACGTTTCCCAATGAGCCGGGACGCGCGGAATCCAGTCGATTCCTGATTGGCGTTTCTCCGTGGTGGCATCAAGACCTTGTGTCACCGCGCCCTCGATGATCGTGTGCTTCTGTTCGCTCAGCAGGCCGATGAGATCGCGCTTGGCCTTGATGAAGCGGGCGATGTGGGCATCCTGCGCGCGCAGGTAGGCGACGATCTGGTCTTGCTCCGGGCGCGGGGGCTGGAGCAGCGCGATGTCGAGAAACTGGTTCGGATACAGCCGCAGGCGCGAAGCGCGGATGCCGGTCGAACGACCGATGTATTCGGCGGTGTAGGCGCGTGTGCGCAGCAGGTAGTCAAGATACGTCGGGTTGAAGCTGTCGGCGCGGTGCGGGCGATACACGCCGTAGGCCGGGCTGACGATGCCCCTGTGCCTGCTCGCGCCTAGCGCCGCCATCCACGCCCACAGCGTGTTGATCACGATGTCCCCGGGTTGGCACAGCTTGGAGCCGACATAGCTCGCGGCCTTGAACATGGTGACGTTCTTCTGGCTGCGCGGCGTGACGCCCGTAAGGTGAGAGACGGAAAGCAACTCCTCTTGCCCGGTGCGAGAGCGTTCGTCCACCTCGCGGAAGAAGGTCTTGGCGCGCTGCTCGTTCCAGTGTTCCGGCACGGGCGGTAACCAGCGCATACGCGCCGGGCGGTAGGCTTCATAGGCCGCCTTGGCTGGGGCAACCGATACCGGAGCAACCGCGACCTCGACGGCGACGGCCATGTCCGCACCGAATAGGGAGCCTTGCTCCTGTGCTTCGACGGCCTGCGGCGTTGGCACGCCCACTGCCACTTCAATCGGCCGCCCGAACAGCAGGAACTGCGGAATGTCCGGCGGTGCGATATCGAGGGCTGCGTCGCGCCCCTGCTGCTTCACCTGCTCGCGCAGCTCCATCAGCAGCCTGCCCAAGACGTTCATGCCGACCAGCGTGTCGCCGTCGTCAACGACTTTGGCTCCCCAAAAAGCGTCCTTGCGCGACTCCTCGACGATAGGCCGGTCGCCGGTTTTCAGCAGCAGCGCACTGAAGGTGTTCCAGTTGTTGGCCAGCTTCATGCGCAGGCTCCAGCGCATGATGCGCACGCGCACCTGATCCCAATCCGGGCGCGAGTCCTTGCGGTAAGGCTTGCTCCGCATCTTGGCCGTCATCGGGCTGACCTGGCCGATGATCAGCTTCTGCACGTCGGGAAGATGCGGAAAGCGGCAGACCTGATACAGCGCCTCGGAGGTCAGTATCCGCACCCCGTTCACATGGATCGGGTAGCCACCCGCCATGTTGGACAGGCCGCCGAACGGCTCGTCGGTCTTGAGGAAGACGACGCTGTCCTTGCGGCTGTAGGTGCGGGTTTGATCTCTCTCGGCCATCAGAGATCGTCTCCGGTCAGACTCGCAAACATCCTGCGCACTGCCGTTTGCGTATTCGTGGTGCGCGGGAACAGCGGATACCACGGCGCATCCACCCAGAACACCAGCGGCGCGTTGTTGGGGCAGTTGCGGTAAGTGACGATGAGCGAGCCGAAGCCCAGCGTCTCCAACGTCATGTGGCCCAGCGGGCGCTGGACGGCACTGAGGTTGGGGCAAATCTGGCGGATGTGGACGCCGGCTTTCAGGAACTCCTGCTCCAGCAGAATCTTGGCCGCGTCGCTGGAGAACAGACCCGCAGCGCCGGGGTTGCCAGCGGCTCTGAGCGTGGGCGGGTACCGCATGGCCGCCACATGGGCTTGCACCGCAGGATCGTTCGGGATCGCCGTCGGGCGCAGCACGTCCGCCGTTGCGCTGTAGGTTTTTCTGTCCTCCAGCTCGATGGCGTGCCACCAGGTGATGTCGATCTTCTTGCCCGAAGCCCGGATGACTTCTTGAATCTTGGTGTTCGCGTAGTACCGTCCGCCACTGTGCTCTGCGATGCAGATCACATGCACCTTCGCCTGCGCGGGCGCGTTCCCACCAATCCATCCTTCCAGATCACGCCGCACGCGGTTGCCGGTGAAGATACCGTCATCCAGATAGATGAAGACCTCGTCGCCTTGCCCGCAGTCGTCGATGCCAAATCCATGCTCTTCCTCCAGCTGCTCGGAGAACAGGGCGAGCATGTCGGTCTGGCTGCTGCCACCGCCCTGGATGTCGAGGAAGCTGGCGGATCGCCAGAACTTGTCGGGTCTGTCGCCGGTGAGTTTCTGGGTGCGCATCGCGCCACGGAGAAACTTCGCCACGTCCTCCTTCGAGAAGTAGATCTTCTTCAGGACATGGTCGATCTCTTGCAGGATGGGCAACTGCACGGCGGCGTCGAACTGCTGCACCCAACGCTCGACATGGTCGGGAATGGGCTGCGGGAGCGAGCCGCCCCGGTAGTCCTGGATCGTGTTGGCGATGGACGCCAGAAGCTCGTTGCGCTGGCTCATGCCGGAACGCCTCCCACGATCTTGTGCAGCAAGCCTTCGGTCTGCTGTTCCAGCTTCAGGATGTCGGCGCGGATTTCCGCGAGCGAACGCAAGGGCGCGGGCTGGTAGAAGTAGCGGGCGAAGGAGATTTCGTAGCCGATCTGCGTCTTCTCGCCGTCCACCCACGCATCGCTCGCGTGTGGCAGCACCTCGCGCCGGAAGAAGGCCTCGATGCCACCCGGCTCCGTCAAAGGCACCTGCTCGGTGTCGCGCAGGTCGGTGTCCGGTTCGTACTCCACCATGAAGCGGTCGTTGCCCACCGGTTGCAGATACGCGCCGTCGAAGCCAGGCTCAAAGTAGTCGCCCTTTTTCATCTTGCTGCGTTTGGCGATCACCGGCGGGGCCGTTTCGTCGCGCCAACTCACGGCCTTGAAGATGGCCTTCTTGTCTGCAGCACCGAGCTTCTGGCCCTGCGCTTTCATTGCCGCGTCGAACCGTTCGCGGAACACGTTGTGGTCGTCGAACACGGCGTCGCCCAAGTCCTGCTGCGCCAACAGCGCCAGATCGAGCAGCGCCTTGTCGCGCTGCCATGTGGCGGCGTCGAGCAGCTTCTTGCGGCGCTTTTCCGGCACTGCCTTCTTCGCGGGTGCGCTGTCCTCGCCGTCCTCGTCGTTGCTGTCCGCCGCATCATCACCGTCGCCGCTATCATCACCTTTCAGCCATGCCTCGATTTCAGGCTTCAGCTTGGCGAAGTCGGTGTAGAGCTTGTCGCCGTGCGTTGCGTAAATCTCCGCGCGCAGGGCTTCGTCACCCGACGCGAAGCGCAGGGTTTCGATGGCGGCGGGCTTCAGCTGGCTCTTGAGGCGCAGGGGGCGTTCGACGGTGATCTTCCAGTAGCCAAAGTCCTGGGTGTCGAACCATTTCGACTGGGCGGTTTCCTGCGCCTCGCCCAAGTAGAGGTCGACGATGCGCTGGATGTCGCCTTCCGCCAGCTCGCAGTTCTTCTTGCCGAGATTACGGCGCAGCGGCTGAAACCATTGGCTGGCGTCGATCAACTGCACCTTGCCACGGCGCGCGGCGGCCTTGCGGTTGGCCAGCACCCAGATGTAGGTGGCGATGCCGGTGTTGTAGAAGATGTTGAGTGGCAGGGCGATGATGGCTTCGAGCCAATCGTTTTCCAGCACCCAGCGGCGGATATTGCTTTCGCCTTGTCCGGCGTCGCCGGTGAACAGCGCCGAGCCGTTGTGGACGAGGGCGATGCGGCTGCCCACGCCGTCGGCGGGCGCGTTGCGCTTCATCTTGGACAGCTTGTTGACGAGAAACATGAGCTGGCCGTCGCTGGAGCGGGTGATGAGCTTCAGTTCGGGGTTGTCGCCGTGGCTGACGATGAAGCGCGGGTCGTTGAATCCCTGCTTGCCGCCCATGCGTTCCAGATCGGTCTTCCAACTCTTGCCGTAGGGCGGGTTGGAGATCATGAAGTCGAACTCGCGGCTGCGGAACTGGTCGGCGGATAGCGTCGATTTGTCTGCGCCACCGACGATGTTCTCCGCTGCGCCGCCTTCTCCCTTCAGCAGCAGGTCGGCCTTGCAGATGGCGTAGGTTTCGTCGCTGATTTCCTGCCCGTAGAGGTGGATGGAGACTTCCTTGCCGTGGTCGTCGGCCAGCTCTTGCAAGGTTTCCTCGGCCACGGTCAGCATGCCGCCGGTGCCGCAGGAACCGTCGTAGAGCAGATAGGTGCCGGACTGGATGCGCTCGGCCACGGGTAGAAACAGCAGCTTGGCCATGAGCTTGACGACGTCGCGCGGCGTGAAGTGCTCGCCCGCTTCCTCGTTGTTCTCTTCGTTGAAGCGTCGGATCAGCTCCTCGAAGACGGTGCCCATGCCGTGGTTGTCCAGTGGCGGCAGCTTGACGCGACCATCCGCGTCCTTCACGGGCAGCGGCGAGAGGTTGACCTCGGGATCAAGGAAGTCCTCGATCAGGTAGCCCAGTACGTGCGCATCGACGAGCTTCTGGATTTGGTTGCGGAAATTGAACTTGGTGAGGATTTCCTGCACGTTGGGCGAGAATCCGTCGAGGTAGGCGATGAAGTCGTCGCGCAGGCGCTGCCCTTGGCTGCTTCCTTTCAGCTTGGCCAGCGTGAAGTCGGAGACGTTGTGGAAGGCTTGGCCCGCCGACATGCGCAGCGCGCCGTCCTGCTCGGCCACGTTGTGCGCGTCAAGGAACTGCTTTCGCTCCAGCACCGCCTGCTTGGTGGATTCCAGCACGGCGTCGAGCCGCCGCAGCACGGTGAACGGCAGGATCACGTCGCGGTATTTGCCGCGCACATAGACGTCGCGCAGACGGTCGTCGGCGATATTCCAGATGAAGTCGGCGACCCATTTGATCTGGCTTTGGTCTTGATGTTTTGTCATGCCTTCCCCTCGCGTTGGCCGCCTGTTGTTTGCTGCGCAATCCACTGCTCCAGATCGGCCTTGCGGAACCGCCAAGTGCCGCCGAGCTTGAACGCCGGGATCTTCTTGTCCGCCGCGAGCCGGTATACCGTGCGCTTGCCCGCCTTCAGGTAGGCCGCGACTTCATCCAGCGTGAGGATTTCGTCTTCTGCGTCTGCCATCGCCTTGCCCTTGCCGACGTTGAAATATGATTGCCAAGTCCTGCCAATTCTCCCACGTTTGGGCGGCGTCGGCCAGACCGAGGCTCAGTCAGTCGGCGGCGTGGCGGAAAACAGCTACGAGCGAGTCGGCGCGCTGAGCAGCGGGAAGGATCAGCTACGAATCATTGCCATGAGGCCGATGGCAACCACCACGCCGATGACGCCGGAGGCAGCAACCGCGCCCCACGTTCCCAGCTTCGGTTTGAGCCAGTAGTAGCAGCCAAAGGTAACCAGGCCGCCAACGAGGCCGAACACCTTGACGATGATGACCGCAACAATGGACGGCCACAGCCAGTCCCATGAGCCGGACTTCTTTTCGGGTGTGGCCGCTGGTGCTGCTGCGGGTGCGGCAGGCGCGCGCGTCTGGGGCTGTGACGGCGCGTTGGGGTCTTCGTATGCCATTGGTTCCTCCTGTTGTCGTTATCGATTGCCTCCCGCGTTCAAGGCACTCATCAGAATCAGTACGGCGAACACGGCGGCAGTACACATGAGCGCGCGGAACACGCCCCACTTTCTGTGAAGCACCTCCGCGCTTGTCGATGTATCCCACAGCGTCGTGCCCGTTTTCGTCAGCCGCCGATACGCGAACAACTGCGTGAACAGTGCGACGAATGGAATGCCGAGCCCGACGCCCTGAACAAAGACCAGAAACGAGCGGTTCAGCGACTCCGAAAAGGACAGCAAGCCGCCTCCAGGGTGCGCGACCTTGATGCCGAACAGCCACTTGGCCGGAGTCGTCCCGAACAACGACAGCAGCACCGCCTCAGCAGGCAGCCAGATCAAATACAGCACGACGCTGGCGACAATCGGATTCTCTATTGCCTTTGCAAAGCCCGCCGCCTGTTCGGGCATCGTTGCGCTAAAAGCGAATATCAGGATCAGGAACAGCAGGAATCCTGCCGTGCAGATATCGACCGTGCGCGCGAACAATCGTCGCCACGGGTGATGTTTCCCGCCAAGAAAGCTCTTGCTTTGATCAACAGGCGCGGTTGATTGTTGGGCCTGGTTGTTGGAGGCTGGCGACGGTGCGTTGGGATCTTCGTAGGCCATTGACGGTTCCTGCTCTTCTTATCGGATCACGATGCTGTTCTTCAATCGGTTGTGTGCTGCTGTCGCTTGCGGATCGCTCTCGATATACGAAAGCGTGATCAGCGCCTTTTCAGCGCCCAGCGGCACGTGGTACTGGGTCACTCTCATGGTCTCGGCCGGATTGGCAGTCGAGGTGCGCGCGTAGCGAATAATCAGGGCGAGCTGGCCGCCAAGTGGCTCGACGGCAACGCTGGCGCGGCCCACTTCTTTCACACCGTTCTTTGCCAAACCCGCCCACATCGTCGGGGCCTCTTCCCGCCAGGTATCAGCCAAGTCCTTCAGCACCTGCTGCTTGTTCGCCTGGACTTCCTGCCGCACATCGGCCTGAGTGATTGGTGGCTCCATCGGGATGAACGACACCCTGACCATCGTTCGTGATGGCGTGGGGTAGGACTGCGCCGCAAGTGAGGCAGTGTGCTGAGTTGGAATCCCAACGAGCTTCTCTCCAAACTCCTTGACGCGCTTCCGCTGTTCCGCATCGCTGATTGTCCAGTCGCTCGGGATTTCGAGTTGCACCCTGCCTTTGACGTTGAGCTTGGTATAGCCCGCCGTCTGCGCGGCGACCGGTAGGGTGACCACGGCCAGCAAGCAGAGGTACAGGGCGGCGAATGTTGCTCTTACTCTGTTCATCATCAGTTCTCGGTGAGGAGGCTGTTCAGCAACTCCTGCTGGACGGCCTGCAACTGGCCACGGCTCTGCTGCGAGCCGGTGCCTTCATAGACGTTGATCGACAGAGGAAGGGAGTTCAGGAGGGTGATCCCGCTGATCCCGGAAATCGGTCGGCTGGTTTCCCCAATGCTCATGTTCATTCGCATGGAAAAATAGACCGCGTTGCCATCCCGCCCTATCGGCTCAAACTTCATATCGGACAGGCTGATGTCGCTGTTCTCGAACGACGCCTTCAGCCGTCGATTGAGTTCGGCAGGATTCACCCGTGGACTCGACTTGGAAAGGCCGGACAGGAACGTTTCGCGCGGTACTTCGATTCGCTGGAAATTTCCCTTCGGCCCGATGAGCTGGATTTGCAGCCAGTGATCCAGCATTTCCCGCTGGCCCTGCCTGTAGTCCTTCAGTTCTGAACAAAGGACTGCGGCATGCACGAGGCGAGAACCTTCTCCGAGGGAACGCCGTGCCATGTCCATCAGTTCGATTTCCCGTGCCGACTTGCCCGGTGTGCAGTAGCCACTTGGGTTCGAGAACACAACCTGCTGGCCGAGCACGTTCACGGATTCCGTGGTGGCGCTTCGCCGGATGTCCGCCTCTTGGGTGGGCTGCTGCCTCGGCGTGACTGGCGGGGGAGGTGGCGGTTGATAGGCTGGGACAGCAGCGACCGGGGTCTGTGCGGCGGGAGCTGCAACCGGGCGGGCAGACTCGTTCTTGCTTGAGTTGACGAAGAGGATGAGCAGAAGCCCAATTCCCAATCCGATGCCGACCATCCACTTGCCAGTGGTCACATCGGAAGAACTGTCGCTCTTTCCGTTGGGCGATTGAGGTGCGGTGGATGCAGCCGGGGCTTCCTCGGCCCGTGTGGGCGGAGGTTCTGGAGGCGGTGGGTTGCTCGGCGGCGGGGCGACTTCCGGCGCAGGTTTGCTGGCAAGACTGTTGTCTTCGACATCGGAGACGAGTGTCGAAAGACCGGAGAAGCCTGTGGCACCTCCCTTTTGTTTGTCGTCAGCAGCAGCCACGGTTCATCATCTCCCTCTCATAGCCGCAGCTTGGTGTAAACGGCTTCGACCATGCAGTCGTTGCCATCTTTGAAGCGCAGTCTTCCGAATCCGGAATTCGCAATGGTCAGGTAAGCCTCCTCGCCCAGGGCAAGAGACAGGCAGCTTGATGTCTTGATGTACGAGCTGGTTCCAAAAACCTCATACCAGTCGTTGTCCTCATGGCTGACCGTTACCACGTATTTCCCCGGCTTCTGCTTCGACACGCCAAAGACCGCCTTCACATCGCATTTGTCCTTGCTGTCGAAGAAAATCACCTCGCCGCCGTAGCCTGACGTCTTGAAGATCGCCTCCTCAGAGTAGGCGTAGACGTAGCAGTAGCGTGTCTGGATGATGATGTCCTTGCCGTCAATCTTGTAAACGTTGCTGCCCTTGCGGGTCAGGTTCACCTCGTAGTTCTCGGCCAGGGCAGGTGCGGCCTGGAGGCCCATCAATGCGGCGAGCGTCGCGAGAAGCGGTTTCTTCATCGGCGTCACCTATTGGGATTGAAAGCTCGACAACCGGCTCTTCACGAGATCGAGCTTGGCCTTGTGAGCCAGCGGCCGATTGAAGACTCGATTCTGAATTTGGTCGGACACCTTGCTGATGGCGATGTAGGCCATGCTCAGTCCCGATTCGCGCTCGGACGCCTTCTTCTCGACGAAGTCATAGGGGAAGTTTTCGCAGAACTTGTGGAAACCGGAGAACTGAGCAACCTCCTTGGTGAACCGGAAGCCATCCGGCGTGAGGCGCGAGCGTCGCGGATGGTAAAGATCGATGAACAGGATGAACCACTCAGCTCCGTTGAACGACACGGCCTCGAACACGTCTACCGTGTCGATGGCACCGAGACGATGAAAAAGGATGCGCTGACCAGACTGGGTTTCAAGTTTGGACAGATACGCCAGCTGGCCGATTGGCCCGTTGACCGGAATCGGATTGGACTCGGTGAATCCGAAAGGGCCGCTGCCGTTCGGGTCTTTGTCATAGGCGGGAGCCGACTCCAGCACCGCCTTCATTGCAGGATGGACGAGTTCCAACTGGAATGCTTCGTCATCGAGGATGCGGTGAATCTGCGCCAATGCCTCGCGCAGCGCCTTGTCCTCTTTATTGCCCCCGAACAGGTTCGACAGAAACCCCATAAAAACTCCCCAATATTTCTTGATTAAATCACTGCAGCAGCTCGCTCAAACGGCGCATCCCAGGCTTCTTGAAACCCATGCGAATGGCCTGCTCCAAAACGTGCGTGTTCGCACCGTGAATATAGGAAATCCCGGCATTCACCTTCTTGTCGTCCTTGGCTCCGATACAGAAAGAACCATCCGCACTCCATACGTGGACCTGGCCCCACGAACACCGCACCTTCTCGTTGGAGCCGAGAAACTTGCGCTTCACCAGTGTGATGCCGTCGTCGTGCAGGAGCGCATCACCGAAGTGCAGATCGCGACCATCTTTCAGGGCTTCGAGCATTTCGGTGAGCAGACGCACGCAGACCGCACGCCAGAGTTTGTCGATGAACGTGCTGTAGATGTCCTGCTTCTTCAGTTCGACAACTGCTTCGGAACTTCGGTTGCCGAACGCAATCGTGTAGGTCGTTCCTGTGGGGATGCCATTGACAGAATGACTGACGCCGCCCCAACGAACGCGCGTGATCGAGTCGAGGGGAAAGTTCTGCCCCTTCCATGAGACGCCCTGGGGCGAGATGCTCAAAGTGTCCTTGAACATGACGCCAACCTCGGCACGGTAAGTAATTTCGCGCGCCCACTCATCTTTGCGGGCCACAGCCTGCTGGCGCTGTTGGAAGATGTCCGCGAGCGCGTCCGCATCTTCCTCAACTCGATCTGCGATTTCCGGCACTTCAGAAAAAAGCTCCTGAATCAGACCGGTCAGTCGCTGAGACTGCGCCAACATGTCATGCTTGTTGAATAAGTCGATAGCGAGGCTGCGAATCTCATAGGCCAAGTGACGGCTCGCTTCGTGGTCGATACCGCGCGCCTTCGAACTCAGTTGAATGGGCTGGGCGATCTTGTCCCAATTACGTGCAACCACATCAAGCTTGTCCACGTAAGGCTTGACGGCTGCTTCGCCGGAGTCGGCATGCTCTCTGGCCACCTTGATGAGCTTGTGGACGTTTTCCGCTTCCTTTTGCAGGATGCCTTGGGTTTCCACCTCGTAGCTGTCCACGAGATCATCGACCAGCCCCGGTGCATGATCTTCACCGCCCGAAGTCACGCCATCGACGGCTTCCGTCATCACTTGGATCAGCGTCATTGGCGGAAGTCTGTCGAGGGCGTCCTTGATGGCGATGCGGTAGTACCGCTTGCGCTCGTTCAACTCGGCTTCGATCTGGTCGAGCGCGCGCACTTCCGGAAAGCCGGAGACGGCGCGATCCTCATTGAGGTCGCGCAGGACATCCTCGGGGCTCAGCTCTTCGGCAAGGTAGGCGGTCTCCATGATGAACTCAGCCAAATCGTCCGCATCGTGCTCACCCTCCACAGCCTCAAATGCAGAGGCTAGCAGGTTCAGGTGTGCCAGCGTAGGCAGACCAGACTCTTCCCGAATCGCCATCGGGTTGTGAGCCAGGTTTTCCAAAAGTTGCGATGCCTTGCGAGGCGAAACGCCGGGTAGCCACGCCATTTCCACGCTCAGTCGGTTGCGCGGATTGGTCAGATCAGAGCGCGCCTTCTGGCAAACCTCGTGATCCAGTTCCAGTGACTTCTCTTCCGCAAGCTCGACGATGCGTCTGCGGTCATCGCGTGTCGTCACGCCCAAGATGGCGAACGGGGACTGATGGAGGGCCGTCTTGGTGAGTCGACGCTCCGGCCTGATAGACGGTGGCGGCGGGGCTGACCGATGCGAGGCTGCCGACGGTGCAGGTGGAGGCTGTCGGGTTGCTGCTTGAGCGGGAGCTGCTGGTTGCGCGCCGAGCATCGCCAAAAGCTGTGGGTCTTTCAGTGCATCCAGCGCCTGAACAAGCGCCTCGCGCGGCACAGACAGCTTCTGTCCGTTGCGAAGTTCGTGGCTGTACTGGGCCAGTTGATCTTTGGACGACAGATGGTCGGAGAGCGCGAGCGAAACGGCATACTCGCTGTTCGTACGCGGCGCAGCGTTACAACTCCGGCAGGCGATCAGTGCGCCGGGTTTTGCAGAACCGCATTTAAAACAGATTGCCATTGACATGCCGGGAATCACTCATCTTTCGTAAACAGAAACGCACCTTTCACCAACCTTTTTGTACCCGTCGTTACAGTACCAGTTGGAGCCAGACACCCATGCGTTGTCAGGGACATTGAGCGCTACGCATTGGTCGCCGATTTTCCGGAATCCATCGTTGCAGTACCAGTTTGAGCCAGATACCCAAGCATTTCGGGGAACATTCAACCTCTCGCAGCGTTCGCCCACCTTTCGATAGCCATCGTTGCAATACCAATTCGAGCCTGAAACCCAAGCATTTGCTGGCACATTGAGAGCTTCGCATTGGTCCCCGACTTTCCGGAATCCATCGTTGCAGTACCAGTTGGAGCCGGATACCCAGGCATTGCGAGGCACATTCAATTTCTCGCAGCTGTTGCCCACCTTTTTGTAGCCGTCGTTGCAATACCAGTTTGATCCCGATACCCATGAGTTGGCTGGTGGGCCCGACCTCTGTACACTTGGTGAGGGCGGGACGAATGGCGGTGTAGTAGTTGGCGCGGATCGTGGTGGAGTTTCTTGCACGACCGAATCATTTGCACCCCAACTGCCGGGTGAACGCGAAGGCGCACGCTGCAGTTGGAGCAGCAACGCTTGATCCGCCGCGCCAGTGGCCGCTAAGCCTCTGTCTTGCTGGAAAGCGATGATTGCCGAACGAGTCCCCCTTCCCATCAGACCGTCTGGAGTTCCAGCGTCGTAGCCAAGCTCATTGAGCCTCTGCTGAACGGCTTGGATAGTCGCATCCGGAGTGGCACGCGACGGTGCTGGCGTCGACAATGAGCCACTGGATGGACTGCGAGCGAATCTGTTTCTGCCCTCAGCCTGTAACTGGCTACGGTAGGGTTCAATGTCTCCCCGTGCGCTTTCCAGTGCCCCTCGTCGATAGCGGTAACTCCCGCAGCGGCTGTTGTAGTCGGCCACCATCGCGTTGAAGCGATCCACATCGGCATCGATGTAGTTGTTGAGCGCAGACTTCGCGCTATCCATGCGGATGTCCTCGGCCAGGCAATACCGGATCTGCGCTGTCGACAGGACAGTGTCTTGCCCAACCGGCGGCTGAGATTCAGCCGGACGAGAAGGCTCTTGCGGCGGCGCTGGCGGCGAATAGCTCGGCGCAGCGCTTTGCACCGGTGGTGAGTAGGTGGGCGCTGATGAGGTCGTGGGCTTGTCGGCCTGGCCGATCAACCAAAGGACGCCGATGACAGCCGCGATGCCGAGCACCCACTTGCCGCCAGATGATCCGGATGACGGCTGCGAAGGCTCCTGATACGTTTGCTGCTGCCTTGGCTGGGGCTGCGGCGGTGCCGTTTGCGCTGATGGAGGTGATGGACTCGAAGAAGCGCCAGACGTGCTGGTGGGCTCCTTCTTGGCAGCAGGAGGCGGTGGCGTGTCCACGTCGGACACGAGCGAAGAGAGGCCAGCGAAGCCTTTGCTCTCGTCTTTCTTGTTTTTGTCTTCCCCCTCGACCACGAGTGCCTCTCCCTAAACAAATCCGATACGTCGCTTGGTTTCACCGCCTTCACGCTCCCGCGCCGGTGACGAGCGCAGAGCGGACAACAGGCTGGTTTGATCCAAGCGATCCTTGCCGGAGCGCGCCGCCAGCCTCGCACCTTCGCGCACCACGAAAGAGACGTCGGACAAGGGCCTGCCCGCCAGTTCTTTCGCCAGCGGCTTGGAGTCCACATCCGACTCTTTTGGCAGGGAGGCGAGCAACTTGTCCAGCAGTGCCAGCACTTCGACCTCGCTGGCGAAGTCCACCTTGATGACATGATCGAAGCGCCCCCGGCGCTGGATGGCCGGGTCGATCATCTCGATGCGGTTCGTCATGGCGATGATCAGCACGTCGTTCTTCACTGCCTCCGGAATGCGGCGCAGAAACTCGGCCACTTCTTCCACACGGTGATGGCCCGAGCCCATTTCGCGGTCGGCGAGGAACGCCTCCATCTCGTCGATCACGAGCACAGCCGGTGCGTTTTCCATCGCCTTGTCGAACACCTGCGCGACCTTCTTGCTGGTCTCGTGGATGTAGGGGCTGGCCACGCTGGAGGCGTCGATCTGGAAGCTCGGCCAGCCGAGGAAGTCCACCAGTCTGTCGACAGCAAAGGTCTTGCCGCAGCCCGGAGGGCCATGCAGGATCACCGCAGAGGGGAACTCGATGCCAAGTGCCTTGTAGCGCTCGCGGTGCAGGATGATGTCAACGATGTGCTCGTTGAAGAAGGCGGCCAACTCTGGTCGCCCCGCCAGTTCGAACACCTTGTTCGGTTCTGGGGCGGTGCGTTTGGCTTCGATCTTTTCGCCAGCGGGAACAGCCTCGGTCTTCTCGGTCGGCGTGTCCGGCTGGCGTTCGAGCGGGATGATTTCCGCTACCTCGAAGCCCGCTGCCTGCACGACATCCTTCAAGTGGCTCGCGCCCAGCCAGCTCATCGACTGACGCAGGCGGCGGAACGAGCTGGCTGGAATGTTGGTGCCACCCGTCAGCCAGTAGCCGAGCACGACGTCGTCGCCGGTTCTGGAGCTGATGCTGTAGGTCGGCAGCAAGCGCGTGATCTTCTCGACATACAAGGCATCTTGCAGCGCCGACTCTGTGTCGATGTCGCGCGTGGCCTTCAACGCCAGCGCGAAGGCCAATGCCTCGGACTTGTTGTCTGGAGACTTGCCTTCGCTGACGGGGCAAAGCGTCTGGCTCGGCGCGCTGGAAATCGTTCGAAGTTGACGGGTACCGAACTGGAAGGCATCCAACGTCCCTTCGTCGATCAGTCCTGCCTCGACCCAGTGTTGCGCCAGCGTGTCCTGTGCGATCAGGGCGCGGCCGCCGCCCATCGTTTCGCAGATCTGCCAGTCCGCGCCATCGAACAGTGCGATGCGCACCCGTGCGCCATCCGGCAACTGGAATCCAACAGGTAGCCACGCTTCCAAGGCCATGATCAGCTCCGAACGATGTTCGCGCCCGCCATCATGTCGTCCTCTCCTGCGGAGCCGATGCGGATGGAGTCGAGATTGGCGACGACGGCGCGCAGCTTGTCGATGTCGTTGGCTTTTAGCGCCTCGGTACCAACGGCCACCCACTGCGCGTGTTCGTGGAGGTCGGCGAAAAGGTAGGTGTCCTGGGCCAGCCACTTGAAGCGGTCGATCACGAACCAATCCTGACGCCACAGGATCATGAAGTTGCGGCCCCGCAGGTCGTCTAGGTGCGATTCGAAGTCGTTGCTGTTGTTGTCGATGGCGCGCTGCGCCGTCTTCACCAAGCTATCGAACGACGATGTCTCGGTCGGTCTGGCATGCTGACGCACAGCCTTCTCGAAGAAGCCGACCGTCCTGTCCAGTTCGAGTTGGCGGATGTCCTTCAGGTGCTCTTTGCGAGTCAGCGCCAGCAGGCGTTTGGCCTCCTGTACGTTGTCCATCGCCTGCTTCGCTGTTTCGGGGTCGGTCTCCCCGGACTCGATGGTGTTCGCCTGCTCCAGCTTCTCGCGGGCTTGCTCCAGGCGCGGATCGTCCACCTTGGATGCCATTTCTTCGAGCCGTTCCAGCGTGTGTTCGGACTGTTCCTGAATGTTCTTGGCCTGACTGGTGTAGTCGACCTTGCCCTCCTGGCTGGAGTAGTAGTTGCGCCCGCTCTTGAACGAACCACTGATGGAAGGCACAGACACTTCCAACTGAATGTTGCCGGAGTCGAGCACTTCGTACTCGCAGATCATCTCTGCGCCAGCGGTGATGACGCCGTCGTCGAAGTCCGACCCCTTGATCTCGAACATGCCGATGAAACGGTTGTCGTTGATCGGGTCAGATATCTCGCCTTCCCATAGCTTGAACTTGATCGAGCCCGCACTTCCAGCTTTGAGCGACTCGCCCGCCTTGAAGGTCTTCTTGCCCTTCTTGGGAAGTTGATCGCCTTCGCGCACGAGGTAGTCCAGCACCAAGCGACCCCCGACCTTGTCGCGCGCTTCCACGCCAATGGAATGTGAGGCCGGGATCGCGTCAATACTGGCAGCGGTGCGTGCAATGACGATCTTGTCCTCACCCAACGTGACGGGCGCACCGTTGGAGTCGAACACAAACACCTTGAAGGTGTTGTCGCCGGGTTTGGTCAGACTGAGTTCGATGCTCGCGCCATCCTTCAGCGCAACGCGGCCTGACGACCAGCCTGTATCCAGGCTGTCGATCTGGAACTCGATGCCCGTGGGCGCGCGGCCCAGCTTGGCGACGATCTTGGCTCTTGAGTCTGGCGTGCGCGCGATGTAGTTGAACGAGAGGTCGAGTGAGCCACCGGCGTTGATTGCGCCACGAGCACTTTTGCGCCCACGGCTTTGCGACGACCAGTCGATTGATTCGGCGAAAACGGCAGCCCCTTCAGCAACAGCCGTCATCGGGTTCACGTCGGTGGACGGGGCGATTCCCAGCTCGAAGGCGACCTTGTCGCGCAGGGGCTTGTAGTGCGTGGGGCCTCCCACGAAGACGACGCGTTCGACATCGTGCGGACTCAATCCGGCCTTTTCGAGCGTTTCGCGGGCGGACTGGATGGACTCCTCGAGCTTCGATGCGATCAGTCCGTCGTAGCGTTTGCGATCAACCGCGATATCGATGTAGATCTCCTCGCCTGACTGGTCACGGACGCCCAGCTCAGTCTCGGGAAGGCTGACAACCGCTTCCTCCTTCTGCGAGAGTTCGATCTTGGCCTTTTCCGTCGCCCATGTGGCCATGCGCAGCAGAGACTTGAACTGTGGGTTCGCAGCTAGATCTTCGGGAAGGTCGAAGTTCTCCAGCAGCCACGGCTTGACGACGTTGTCGAACAGGATGCGGTCGAAATCGCGCCCACCACACATGGCAATGCCGCCATGGGCCAGCAGGTTCACGCGCCCCGAGATGCTCTCCGCGATGGCAATGTCGAGCGTGCCGCCACCGAGGTCGTAGACGACAAACACGCCATCGTTCTTCCGTTGGCGCATGACGCTCATCACGGCGGCGACTGGCTCTTGCATTAGCGCGACCCGCCCTAGGCCAGCCGCGTCGGCAGCAGCCATCGTCGAGTCCTTCTGCATCTGGTTGAAGGCGGCAGGCACCGTGATGACGGTGCCCGTGTCGCCATCCCCACGAATTTCTTCCGGCAGGTAGCCGAACAAAGTGCGCAGCACCTCGGCAGAGCACTCCTCTGGCGTCATGGTCAGGTTGACCGCAGGCAGTTTCACTGGCGTGCTGGTGCCCATCAGGCGCTTGAACAGCGTCGCGGCGTTGTCCGGATTGCGTGCGGCGTTCATGTAGGCGCGCGACCCGATGTACTTGTTGCTACGCCGGTCGATGAAGATCGCGGAAGGCGTAACGTCGTGCTGCTCCGGGCTCTTGTAGAGCTGAATCTTTTCCCCGTCGAAGGAGCAGATGGCACTGTTGGTCGTGCCGAGGTCAATCCCAACGTATTTCATGCTTCCACCTTCCTCAGCATTACCGTGCCTTGTTTGCGTAGGCCGTTCGCCCCCATGATGATTGGCTCCACCATCTGATCGACGAGAAGCACGTCGTCGGGACCGAAGTCACCCACGTTCAAAGCAGAGGCCGCCATGCCCGGGTCGTAAGGCTGCCCTTCGACATTGACGAGCTTGAGACCGCTCGACTCGAGGCTTTCCTCGACTTTTTTCTGAAAGTAGCGGAGCTGATTGGCGTAACGACCTGACTCTCCAGCATCGAGCTTGCTGACGACTTTTCCGAACAGACGCGAAAAGCGCCAACTCTCTACCGCGATGTCGATCAGCGATTGCTCCATCTGTTCATTGCCTTCGGTCTGCTGAGCCATCAAGCCCTCCTGAGTTACGTCTTATCGGCTTTGCCGCCTTTTTGCTGCCGTTGAATCCACTGATTGATCTCCGCCCTGGAGAATCGCCACGTTCCGCCGACCTTGAACGCAGGAATCTTCCCGGCTGCGGCCAACCGATAGATCGTCCGTTCCGTGACCTTCAGGAAGTCCGCGACCTGCTTGAGGGTGAGGATTTCCCCCTCGTCAGCACTGGCTGTCATGGTTGTGGCCAAACGTGAGCAAATGTGTACAGCATAGTGCAAAATTTTCAAGTATGCACTCGTTTGGTGCCGTTCGGCGGGAATCTTTGGCAGTGAGGCTGCTCGCGAGCTTCACTATGCAGTTGATTGCTGGCACTACGACCTCACGCGAGCGCCGTGGAGACAGGGCGCTTGAGCGCCCACGAATGCGGGGAAGTGAGCGGAGGTCTCTGCACTCCCCTCGGAAGCGCCCGTGATGTACAATTCCGCCTACAGTGGCAATGCCCGTGTGGCAGGCTGGTTCCCTCTAGCGGGGAACTACACCACCAAGAATTTTTCAAGCAAAAACGCCGACCCTTGTGGTCGGCGTTTTTGCGTTCATGGGGACAACACCCCGTGTCTCTGGGCGGACGCGGGGGTGGGGCGATCCTCAATCAGAGGATCTGACCGGCGAAGACTTCCTTGAAGTAGGCGTCCACTTCGAGCGGTTCGGTGCTGTTGCCGGCAAGTGCGCGACCTTCGTGGGCAGCGCGCTCTTC
>Ga0075163_10002218_pt1 | contig 26199 bp, 21 predicted proteins | sample JI1023141ADNA_FD_71478 | JGI IMG/M metagenome (GOLD analysis project Ga0075163, IMG submission 71478) | Wastewater effluent complex algal communities from Wisconsin, to seasonally profile nutrient transformation and Carbon sequestration -... | ecosystem: Engineered > WWTP > Effluent > Algae...
ATCACGGTAAGGGGTTTCGGTGGATTGGGAGTAAGGTTTAATTTTTAGAGACTCAGAGCGGTTACTCAATAACCTCATCTACCTGCATTTGCTTATCATATAACTCACGGTATGTTCCACTGTGAGCAAGTAAGCTTTCGTGAGTTCCTTCTTCGATGATCATGCCATCGTGCAACACAATGATCTTGTTGGCAAGTTTAGCAGACGAAACACGATGTGAAATGATGATGCTGGTGCGTCCCTGCATAATTTTTTTCATGCTGTTGAGGATTGTGTTTTCTGTTTTCGTATCCACGGCCGATAAGGCATCATCAAGAATTAAAATTTTTGGTTCGCGCACAACAGCCCGCGCAATGGAAACGCGTTGCTTTTGACCGCCCGATAAGGTGATCCCGCGTTCTCCTACACGGGTATTAAACCCTTGTGGAAAGGAGGTGATGTTTGAATACACGTCTGCATCTTTAGCTGCCTGAAATACCTTTGTTTCATCCGGGTTCTTCAAGCCAAAAGCGATATTATTAAAAATAGTGTCGCTGAAAAGAAATACATCTTGCGGCACAACCCCTGTCTGGCTACGAAGACTTAATAATTCATAATGCCTGATAGGGATATCGTCAATGCGAACCTCTCCGGAGGTTACGTCATACAATCGACTGATTAAACTTGATACGGTACTTTTTCCAGAACCAGTCGTGCCGATTATAGCTAGCGATTCTCCCGGTTGGATAGAAAACGAAACGTTTTTCAATGCCTGGATTCCGGTGTCAGGATAGGTAAATGAAACATTGTCGAACTCTACTTTTCCTTTTAGTTCCTGAATCAAATTCTTCTCTGATATAATATCCGTTTTACTATTTAAAAACTCATTAATTCGCTTTTGCGAAGCCTCGGCTCGCTTCACCAGGCTGCTAGTCCAGCCTAACGAGGCAACTGGCCAGGTCAACAGGTTGACATAAATAATAAACTCAGCAATGTTGCCAAACGTGAGCGTACCATTAATCACCTCCACACTGCCGGCATATACCGTAAGTATTGTGCTTAAACCGATCAATCCCATTATCAATGGGAAGAAAAGGGATTGAACCCGGGTGAGTTTAAGTGATTGGTGTTTATATTCATCACTCTCGTGAGTAAAATTTTGTACGGATTCATTCTCACGGGTGAAGGATTTAAGCACTCGTATTCCTGAAAAGGCCTCTTGCACGAACGTGCTTAACCGTGATTGACTTTTTTGAATTTGCTCAGAGCGATATTCAATAATATTATTTACGTAGTAAATGCTTATGGAAAGCAGAGGCAGCGGAATTAACGAGTACCAGGTCAGTTTGGCACTGATGGCAAACATTACCGGGATAAGCATCAAGAAAAGAGTAATCAGTTGCATGCCATACATGATAGACGGACCGAGATACATGCGCACACGGCCTACATCTTCGCTGATGCGATTCATTAAATCTCCGGTGTTGTTTCTTCGGTAAAAGCTAAGCGGTAAAGTTTGATAGTGTTCAAAGATTTCGTTTTTCAGATCATATTCAATTAGGCGGCTCATCACAATAATGGTCTGCCTTACGAAGTAAAGAAACACCCCCCGCAAAAGAGCCATCACTAAAATCAAAATCGCATAGAGGAGAATGCCCCGTGCGAAAATGGCAAAGAAACTTGCCTGCGCAGTGCTATTATTAAAAGACCGGTATACCCGGATATTATCAACCACCAGATCGATGGAATGACGCACCATCTGTGCGGGAATAATTTGAAATACGTTGGAAATAATGACAAACAACAGCCCGAGAATCAAGTGCCATTTGTACCTGAGAAGATATTTATTGAGATAGGTAAGTTCCTTCATGGAGGTTAATTGGATTCGCCAGATCCGCCTTTAAAAAATATAAGTAGAACTGGCTCTCATAAAACGAAAGAATCCGGGTTTAGTTTATATACAAAACTGGCCGAATCGGACAAAAGTAGTTATTCCATATAAAACAAGCATCTCTTAGTCTGTTTACACTTTCATCTTTTAAAAGGCTTGCGTACTTTTACAACTTCAAAAAACGTTCTTCCTACATGCTTAACAGACGCACACTCCGCATCAAAATCATGCAAAGTCTTTTTGCTTTTGATCAATGTCGTGAGGCCAACCACACACTTGCTCTCGATTTAATTGAAGAACGTTTTCAACCTGATCTTAACTCCATGGAAGTTCAGGACAAAGAATTATTACGCAGTCAAAAGAAGACAGCTCTTACCCTTTTTGACAAAAGATTTAAAGGGAAAGAATCCCCGGAAAGCCCCGACCCGAAAATTGAAAAAGCAACAACGGATGCCATTGATTTGTACACAAAGCAAGTGAAGAAGGATCAATCCTTTTTATCAAAAAATATTATTCTTGAAATAGAGAAACTGGCAGGCCTATATCATAGTATCCTGAGTTTACTCATTGAGTTTGCCGAACTGGCTGCGTCCGAAAAGAAAGTAAACCACTCTAACTTTGTTAATCATCCGTGGATTAAAGCCATGGTTGCCAATCAGGAGTTAACTGCCCAGGTATTGAAATCAGATCTTGGATGGCAAAAACATAAAGACTCCGTTAGAGGTTGGTTTCGTGATATTATAAAGGAAGACTCCCTCTATCAGGAATTCATTGCCGAAAAGAAGCCAAACGAAGAAAGTCAGAAGGCATTAATCAAACATATTGTTCGTAAACTTATTTTAGGACCGGGCCCGATCAATGATTTTTTTGAAGATCAGGACATCCGCTGGTCAGAAGATCGGGATATTGTAAAAAGTCTGACCGACAAGACCCTGAAATCTTTTGCCGATAATAAAATCACTTTACAAAAACTATCCTTGGACTGGGAAGATGATAAAGAGTTTGTTAACAAACTTTTTCAAAACACAATTGGTCTGGAGAGTCAATACAAACAACTCATTGCCCAAAACACTAAAAACTGGGAAGTTGACCGCTTGCCCCTTACCGATCGCATAATCTTAGAGATGGCCCTTGCCGAAATGATTCACTTTCCCAATATTCCGGTCAAAGTAACAATCAACGAATATATAGAACTTTCAAAAGAATACAGCACACCGAAAAGTCGCCAGTTTGTAAATGGAATTCTGGACGTAATGGCGAAAGCCATGAAAGAATCGGGGGCAATAAAAAAGAGTGGGCGCGGGCTAATTGATAACAAGTAAAGTCCAGGAGAATCAAAAACTCAATTCATTGAAAAAAGGCCTGAAAATCGTATCTTTGACCTCCCTAAATTTCTAAACTATGGGTAAAAAAGGTAGTAATGCATTAATGGCTTTTCTGGCCGGAGCGGCAGCTGGCGCTATATTAGGTATTTTATATGCGCCTGATAAAGGTTCCAACACACGCGAAAAACTGTCCTTTCAGTTAGACAAATACAAGAAATTGCTCGAAGATTATATGGCTGATTTGGTATCAGGCAAAGAAACCCCATTAACCACGGAGGCTAAGTCCCAGGGCCAAAAGGTAGTTTCTGAGGCAAAAGATAAAGCACAGCGTTTGCTGGATGATGTCGATGAATTGCTGGAGCAAATTCGGGGGAACAAGAACAGTTAATGAATTGTTAAACTGTTTATTATAATTAGGATAAGTTGAGAGGTCACCTCTAATTTTGAAGAGTTATAAAAATGCAAAAATTTAAAACCTAACTAATACTATGAAAATCACATTAAGATTGTTGACAGCTGTGGCGCTGGTAGCTGTGATGGCGAGTTGCAACGACCGGGCCTCAGAAAAGAGAATTGCTGAATTGGAGAGCCGACTGGCTCAGATTGAAGGAAATAAAAGTGCAACGACTACTCCTTCGGCTACACCCGAAGCAGCTCCTGCTTCCGAGGAAAAACCTGAAGGTCCCTTGCCAGTAGCAGCATTTGAAAGAGTTGAACATGATTTTGGAACTGTTACCGAAGGCCAAAAGGTATCGTATACCTACAAATTGAAAAATGATGGTCAGGCACCACTTATCATTCAAAGTGCCCAACCTTCTTGCGGATGTACTGTGCCCACATTTTCTCAGGAGCCTATTCCTGTAGGAGGAACAGGTTTTGTAACAGCAGAGTTTGATAGCAGCGGCAAGCCTGGTATTAATAACAAAACAATAACCGTAACTGCCAATACCTGGCCTAAAGTAACCACCTTGCGTTTTAAGGCAATGGTAACTCCAAAAGCAGATGCAGGGACTAACGGCCCGGTAAAATAAATCTTTAGAAAATAATGTAATCTCATCCCAAGCCATAGCCGGTTTGGGATGTTTATTTTAATAGGATAACTTTGCACCCCAAAATTTTAATTATGACGTACTCGATTTTATTACAGGCAACCCCGGGAGCAGGCAGCGGCATGACTACCCAATTACTTTTCATGGGAGCTATTATCGCTGTGTTTTACTTTTTCATGATTCGCCCCCAGCAGAAGAAAGCCAAAGACCAGAAGAAATTTGTAGAAGAAATTAAGAAGGGCGATTACGTGGTGACCATCGGAGGAATGCACGGCCGAATTGCGGAGATAGAGGATGATACATTTATCGTTGAAGTGGAGCGTGGCGGAAGGATAAAATTCTCAAAGTCATCCATTTCCATGGATTCAACGAAGGCGGTTGCTGGCAAGAAGCCTGCAACAACGTAGGTTACTTAATGGGCCCATGCGGGCTATTCCGGTTCGACTATGAACTTGATCAAAGTTTTTGTCAATCTTTTTCAATTTAACCGGACCAACTGGAAGGCTGTAGTTTTGTGCTTTTTAGCCGCTACGGTCTTTTGGCTTTTTAATGCCTTTAATAAAAGTTACGCCACAAGTGTCCGATTTCCATTGCGCTTTGATTATAATCAGGACAGGTATGTGCCAATTGAGAGCCTACCTCATGACATTTATGTAAATGTTTCAGGCAATGGATGGGACTTGTTTAGGAAAAGCCTTGGTTTTCGTTTGCCTGAATTAGTTATTCCTCTGGATAGGCCTACCGAAGTAAAGAAGATTGTAGGTAGTACCTTGGCGCCTCTATTAAGCAACCAATTGAATGGACTACAGATCAATTACATACTTAATGATACACTGCGTATTCGACTAGATGATAAAGATTCTCATACATTCAAACTTAAACCTGATCTAACCAAAGTATCATTTCGTAAGGGGTTTGGACGAATTAGTCCGGTAGTAATTTTTCCGGATTCAGTTATATTAGAAGGACCCAAAAGCCTGCTTCATACGATAGCGGATTCAATAGTTATTCAGCTTACGGCCCGTGTTGTGGATGAATCGTTCCATGAAGAGGTGGAGATTGTTGTTCCCAATAGCGAAGCTTTAAAAAGAAATTCACCGATAACTTCAGTTTCGTTTGAAGTAGGTCCGGTTGAAGTAGTAGAAACGAAGATTTTGGTCAGAGTAACTAATATGCCCGTTTCGGTGAAATCCACTTATATCGATAGTGTGAATCTTACCGTACAAATTCCTAAAGCCCAGAGCAACGACTTTCATTTAAGTCAAAGTGCGATGAGTGCATTACTTGATATGAAGAATAAATCAAAAGGCACATATAGCATTTATCCTCAGATTATAGGGTTACCTGAATATGCAGAAATTATTTCTCTTGATTCGTTGGTCGTAAGGTTCTATTAAAGAAACGGATAAGGTTCAGGAATAAAAATATCGGAAGGATTGTCTAAGCAAATGCAGGCTACGGCAACTTTGATCAAACTATGCAAAAACCTATACAAATTGGAATAACGGGTGGCATTGGTTCAGGAAAAAGCCTGGTCTGTAAAATCTTTGGCGTCTTGGGAGTTCCTGCATACGATGCCGATAGCCGAGCGAAAAATTTAATGACCACTGACGGAATATTGATCGATCAGATCAAAAAAGAATTCGGATCATTGTCTTATGATGTCAAGGGTGGGCTAAATCGAGAGTTTTTAAGTGCCACGGTTTTTTCTAAGCAAGACAAGCTAAAACAATTAAATGCCTTGGTTCATCCGAGGGTTGCCGTTGATTATAAGCAGTGGGTGGAAGAACACGCAGGAAATAAGTACGTGTTGAAGGAGACAGCGTTGTTGTTTGAGTCAGGATCGTACAAGGAGCTGGATAAAATTATTCTGGTAACAGCGCCAAAAGAGATTCGGATTGAGAGAGTTTTAGCAAGAGATAATCATCGCACCAAAGAAGATGTTGAGAAGATCATCCAAAACCAGATATCAGAGGAAGAGAAAGAAGCAAAAGCAAATTTTATAATCCGTAATAATGAAAGCGAACTGATTGTGCCACAGGTAGTGGATTTACACAAGCGGTTTAACTCAATGAACTAAATAACGTTTTAATCCATTCATATACTTTCTTTTAATAAATGAAAAAGACACTTATTACCGTTGCCATCGTGGCGGTTATCATATTCCTACTCGCCTTGCCTAAACTAAAACTGTTTAAAGGCAACGTTGAAGTACAGGGCACCCCAGCAGGACAAGCAGGTGGGCGTGGTGGTAAGCTTTCCGTTGAGGCGATGATCATTAAATCTGCTCCTCTCGATAACAAGCTAAATGTGACCGGTTCAGTTTTGCCAAATGAATCACTGGAGTTGCGAAGCGAGGTATCAGGAAAAATAATTTCGATATACTTCCGGGAAGGTAAACCAGTGCGCAGAGGAGAATTATTGATTCAGACCAATGATGATGAAATTGAAGCTCAACTTGAAAAGCAAAAGTATAACCGTAAGTTAAATGAAGATAATGAATTTCGTCAGCGCAAACTTCTGGAAAAAGATGCCATAAGTCAGGAAGAGTATGACAATGCATTGAACCGCTTAAACACAACGGTAGCAGACATCCGTCTTCTTGAGACCCAATTAGAAAAGACTCGCATAAAAGCACCTTTTGATGGTGTGATTGGCTTGCGTTTTGTCAGCGAAGGAGCGTACATCTCACCAAGCACAACCATTGCTACACTGTACAACATTTCGCCTGCTAAAATTGAGTTCGCTATTCCGGGCCGGTATAGCACCCAGGTAGCACCCGGAAAAAAGATTCGGTTTACTATAGAAAGTGATCTGAAAGTATATGAAGGTCAGGTATATGCTATTGAGCCTCGCATTGATCCAACAACACGCACATTAAAAATACGGGCTATGGCGGAAAATAAGGGTGGCAACTTATTACCGGGGCAGTTTGTTAAAGTTGAGCTGATTCTTGAATCTATGGCAAATGCGATTTTGATCCCTACGGAAGCGGTGATACCAGAGCAGGAGGGCAAGAAAGTTTTCATTTTTGAAAACGGAAAAGCGAAAGAGGTATTCATAGAAACCGGCATCCGTACGGCCAATTCATTGGAAGTTTTGTCAGGATTGAAAGTGAAAGATACACTGCTCACCACGGGCATTTTGCAATTGCGCAAGGGCATGGATGTTCAGATTTCAAAATTAGATTGATTGTTACTAATGATTAAAAAAGTATAACCATGGCAAGTTTATCGATAACCAGTATTAACAGACCCGTTCTGGCCATTGTAATGTCTTTAGTCATTATCCTTTTTGGCATTATTGGGTTTTCATTTTTAGGAGTTCGTGAATTTCCTAGTGTTGACCCTCCTGTGGTTACTGTATCATCAACCTACGTTGGCGCCAACTCAGATGTAATTGAATCGCAAATAACCGAACCATTGGAAGAGGCTGTGAATGGCGTTCCGGGTGTTCGTACAATTACTTCAGTGAGCCGGGAAGGGAGAAGTAACATAACAGTAGAATTTGAATTGGGTGTGGACCTGGAAGCAGCTGCGAATGATGTCCGCGATAAAGTATCCGGTGCACTAAACCGTCTGCCACCCGATGTGGATCCGCCACGTGTTGAGAAAGCAGATGCAGATTCAAGCCCGATCATCTTCCTGACCATTCGAAGTGATAAAAGAGACCTGCTGGAAATTTCTAACATAGCGGAGTTATACTTTAAGGAGCGCCTTCAAACTATTCCCGGTGTAAGCTCAGTGGGGATTTGGGGACAGAGAAGATATTCTATGCGCTTGTGGATGGATCCAATCAAACTAGCCTCACTTAAGCTGGCACCATCCGATATACTTCAGGCAGTAAGTCGGGAAAATGTGGAGCTTCCCTCGGGCCGTGTAGAAGGACAAAACACAGAGCTCACAGTTCGTACCATGGGACGTTTGACAACCGAAGATGATTTTAATAACCTCATTATTAAAGAAGATGGGGATAACATTGTTCGATTTAGTGATGTGGGCTATGCTAAGCTGGGTGCAGAAAACGATCGTACTATCTTGAGAAGAGACGGAATACCCGGATGCGCTATCGCTATCGTGGCACAACCCGGTGCTAATAATATTGACATTTCAGATCGTCTTAAAGTAAAGCTGGCGCAGATCGAGCGTGACCTTCCCCCGGATGTTAGTTACCAGATGAGTTTTGATTCTACCGATTACATCAGGGCATCTATTTCGGAAGTGGAGGAGACGATCATTATAGCTTTCTGTCTCGTGTTGGCAATCATTTTTCTTTTCTTGCGCGATTGGCGCACAACGGTAATTCCAATTGCCACCATTCCTATCTCTTTGATCGGGGCGTTCTTTGTAATGTACCTGTTAGGTTTTACTATCAATGTGCTTACACTTCTGGGTATTGTGCTTGCCATTGGTCTGGTGGTGGATGATGCCATTGTAGTGCTGGAAAATATTTATGTAAAAATTGAAGAAGGAGAAGATCCAGCGGAGGCTGCCAAGAAGGGTTCGACCGAAATTTATTTTGCAGTTATTTCAACCACAGTTTCAGTGGTTGCCGTGTTCCTTCCGGTAATTTTCTTGCAAGGACTTACAGGAAGATTGTTCCGGGAGTTTGGACTAGTGGTTGCTAGTTCCGTTGCCATTTCGGCCTTTGTGTCGTTAACACTCACGCCTATGATGAGCGCCAAGATTTTAAAGCGAAGAGCTGTTCAGCCATGGTTATATAGAGTAACAGAACCTTTTTTTAATTCTCTCACCAACGCGTATGCTTCGTCTTTGCACGGCTTCATGAAGCGCAGATGGTTAGCCTTTGTTATTATCGCTTTTTCGGGAGGGCTCATCTATTATTTGGGCACAACCGTACCATCCGAACTTGCTCCTATGGAAGATCGAAGTGAATTCCGCTTTCAGGCTCAGGCCCAGGAAGGAGCTACTTTTGAATACATGGACAAGTATGTACAGGAGCTCACGGATTTTATCAGTGACGAAGTTCCAGAACGAGCCGGTATGGTAAGCGTAACAGCTCCTGGCTTTGGCGGTTCCGGAGTTAATTCAGGGTTTGTTAGAGTAATTCTTAAAGACCCTAAAGACCGCGATCGCACCCAGCAGCAAATTGTTGATGATATTACAGGTAAGGCCAGGAAGTATACTGGGGTCAGAACCTTCATAACACAGGCGCAAACAATTGGTGATCGAAGGGGAGGTTTCCCGCTTCAGTTTGTTATCCAGGCGGGTGAAATAGAGAAACTCAAGAAAGTGTTGCCTGATTTTATGGCTAAGGCAAATGCAAGTCCGAAATTTGCTTTTGTTGATCTTGATTTAAAATTTAATAAGCCTGAAATAAATATTACGATTGATCGTGATAAAGCCCGCAATCTTGGAGTTAACGTGATTGACATTGCTCAAACGTTGCAGCTCGGCCTTAGCGGGTCACGCTTTGGAAATTTTATCATGGATGGAAAGCAGTATCAAATTATTGGACAGGTTGAACGAGCGGATCGCAATGAGCCACTGGATTTGAAAACCCTTTACGTTAAAAACAAGAGAGGAGAATTAATTCAAATGGATAACCTGGTTACGTTTGAAGAACTCAGCAGTCCGCCTCAGTTATATCGCTTCAACCGTTATTCATCAGCCAAGGTAAGCGCACAACTTGCCAACGGAGTTGCCTTGGGTGAAGGCATTAAAGAGATGGAAAGAATAGCTGATGAAGTATTGGATGAATCTTATACAACCAGTTTGGATGGAGCTTCACGCGAATTTTCAGAGAGTTCCTCCAGTATTTATGTCGCTTTTTTAATTGCATTAGCAATCATCTATTTGATTCTGGCAGGTCAGTTTGAAAGTTTTAAAGATCCGTTGATTATCATGTTTACAGTACCTTTGGCATTAGCCGGTGCATTAATATCCTTGTGGTACTTCAATCAGACGTTGAATATTTTCAGCCAGATCGGTATTATCATGCTGATTGGACTGGTAACAAAAAATGGAATTTTGATTGTGGAATTTGCCAATCAGCGTAAAGAGCAAGGAAAGAAACTATTGGAAGCAGTTACTGAAGCTGCGGAGTCACGCTTCCGCCCGATTCTAATGACAAGTCTTTCTACAATACTCGGTATTTTACCAATTGCTTTGGCATTGGGTGCCGGCTCTGAAAGTCGTGTATCAATGGGTATTGCAGTAATTGGAGGAATGGCCTTTGCTACCGTGCTTACGCTTTATGTAATCCCGGCTATTTACTCTTATGTCAGCAGCAAGGATGCAAACGTGTCCACCCATTAAGTTCAATTTTATAGTATCTATGAATCGTTTTTTCTCATTCTTCATTTTTGTTTTTAGTGTTTCAACAGTCAATGCACAAGATACGTTAAGCCTCGCCAAGGCTATTCAGATTGGATTGCAGAATAACTTTGATGTGCAGATCGGCAGGTTGAATGTTGATATAGCAAAGAACAATAATAACTGGGGTCAGGCAGGCATGCTGCCAACAATAAACCTGATAGGAAATCAGCCAAATAATATTACCCAACGCAAACCAGCTAACCCCTTTGCTGTGCCAGGTAAAAGTATTTCTGATAACCTGACTGGTCAGTTAGATGTTCAGTTCACCTTGTTTGATGGGTTCTTCGTGCGCCTTTCCAAGCAACGATTGGATAAGTTGGAAGAGTTAAGCAACGGTAATGCCCGGTTTTTAATGGAGAACACGGTGCAAGGAATTATCCTTGGTTATTATAGCGTACTGTTGCAAAGAGAGCAGTTGCAGGTACTCATTACGAATAAACAATTTTCAAAGGAGCGTTATGACTATGTGAAGCTTCGTAAAGAATTGGGAGGCGCTATTACTTTTGATGTGCTGCAGGAGCAAAACAACTATTTGACGGACTCGGCCAGTGTATTGCAGCAGGAAATTTTTCTTAAAAACACCCTCCGTGATCTCAATTTGTTGCTGAATGAAAATATCAATAAGACCTATGTGTTCACAGAAGGAATCCCTTTCGAGAACGAAGAATATCGGTATGAAGATCTGCGCGATAAAATGCTTAGCTCAAACACCAACCTGAAAAATCAATATATCAGTCAGGAACTCTTTCGTAATTCAACGCGCATTGCCGAATCAAACTATTCGCCAACCATTCTATTAAATACAGGAGTAAATGGAAGTTTGGATAAGCTGAATGCCAATTTCAGAGCCAACACGGGCAATATCATTGAAAACACAGTGGGCTATGTGAATCGGGATGCGAATCTCCCAGTGTACAATTCGGTGAATGAAACCGCTTTGAAGCCACAAACAATAACGGGGAACAGCTATGGCGCCTATGCGAATTTTGGATTGCGCTTCACGTTATTCAATGGTGGTCAGATCAGGCGCGCGGTTGAAAATTCGCAAATACAGGAAAGGATTGCTCAACTTTCCACTGATCAGCTTAAGTTATCGCTTGAAAACGATTTACTGGCCAGCTTTGATTTATACAACCTGCGCAGGCAGCTGGTGCAAATTGCACAAGTACGATTGCAGGCAGCAGAACTAAACCTTCAATTAGGTAATGAACGCTATAAAAATGGTGCACTCAGTGCCATTGACTTACGTATTGTGCAGGACAATTATCAGCGAGCTGCACTCGAAAATTATCTCGCCATTTATGCTAACATTTCCAGTCGGGTTGATTTGGTAAGACTAACAGGTGGATTGTTGGATAAATAAAAATCCAGGGAAGTTTCCTTTATAGTTATCCGTTTACAAATTGCCTTTTCTTTCCTGGCTTAATGCTAGTGAGTTCAGCTATTTTTATTGGCTGACCAGTTTCACAACTTTTTCTGGCGGCAACACCAACTAAAATAGATAGGGCTCCATCACGTACGCTGGCCGCCTGATGCAAAGGATCTGAAGTAGCCACACCAAACACGCTGTCTTTTAATAAACGATCTCCACCCCCGTGACCGCTCTGGCTATGGGGTACTCGTATAAATTCCCTGGTGCCAAAATTGTGTGACACTACAATCTCATCATAGTTTTTCTCTTCTATCGGATTACTTTCCTCTATCCAGACATCCATTCGGCCTTTTGTTCCATTGAAGGCGATACGGTAGCCTTCGTAGGGTGAATACGCAGTAAGTGAATAACTTACCTGTACACCGTTTTCATACTTAATAGTGGCCGCCATCTTATCGTAGATGTTGATGTCTTCTTTCCAGACACACCCATCGCGCAAGTACCCATCATGCTTTTCCTGATTTGCATAGAGTTCTGTCAGCAAGCGATTCTTACTGATGTCAAAATAAAACGGACACGAGTTTTTGTGAGGACATGGCCTACAGTTCGTATACCTGAATGAATTATTTTTCCCATAAAAATCAAGCGAACCTGTTGCATATACCTGCGCAGGATCGGATTCAATCCACCAGTTAAGTAAATCAAAATGGTGAGTGGCTTTATGAACCCACAGTGTACCACTTTTCTCACGAAGTCGGTGCCATCGCCTGAAGTAGTCAGCTCCATGGCTTGTATCAAGGTACCAATGAAAATCCACAGAAGTAAGCTCACCAATGGTGCCGCTGCGTAATAATTCATAGATTTTTGCACGATGCGGAGAGTACCGATAATTAAACGTAACGGTTATTTTTTTGCCAGTCTTCTTCTCGGCTTCTAATATAGCTTCACACTTTTGCTCGTCCGTAGTAAGAGGTTTTTCAGTAATAATATCAGAACCCAACTCCATACCCCGAATGATAAATTCATGATGTGTGGCATCTACAGTAGTAACAATAAGTGTATCGGGTTTTACTTCCCGCATCATCTTTTCAAAATCGGTATACGTTGGGCAGGTAAACCCGGTAGCACTTTTGAAGTAGGCTACCCGGCCCGGGTTGATATCGCACAAGGCCACAAACTCTACGAGATCAGGATATGTTTTCAGTACATCTTTTGACCACATATCCAAGGCCCGGATTCCTGTTCCTACGATAGCTATTCTCTTCTTTTTTTGTTCTGCTTTAAGAGAAGTAAGTGGCAGCATTAAAATTGAGGCTGCTGCGGTACTTACTGTGGAGATGAAATCTCTGCGCGGGATAGTATGTGTATTCATAATAATCATTTCAGAGTCTTAATTTAGCGAAAGCGAAGACAAATCATGAAGCGACTACAAGACTTACATTTATTAGGCAACCCATTGCTTTATCAGGTTTCGGAACCCGTATTACATTCTGAGCTTACACGTGTACCAGGTTGGGTAGCAGACCTGCATAATGTGATGGAAGAAATCCGCGCGAAATATCATTTTGGAAGGGCAATTGCTGCTCCGCAATTGGGCATTATGAAGCGCGTGATTTACATGAACATTGACAGACCGGTTGTCTTTATCAATCCAGAATTTACTTTTCTGAGTGAGGAAATGTTTGAGGTTTGGGATGACTGCATGTGTTTTCCCAACCTCCTTGTTAAAGTAAGAAGACACAAGGAGTTAACAATTAGGTATCAAGATGAGACCTGGCAACAGCGTGAATGGAAGATGCAGAATGATTTGTCTGAATTGCTACAACATGAATACGATCACCTCGATGGGATTCTTTGTACGATGCGCGCCATCGATGAGAAATCGTTTAAATGGAGACTCTGAAAAATTGAACCCAAGGGGATCTGGGTAGAAATTTGAATTCTAATTTGGTGTTTCAACAGCCTCAGGTCTCATTACCCAAAAGTTATTATATCCTTCTCCTACCTGAATGTTTAAAAGGCCATTGGCCAACATTTCAAGAATGGCAAGAAAATTAAAAATCAATGCTATTCTCGAGGGTACGTTCTCGAATAGTTCAGTGAAGGCAATTCTGGGCTTTATGGTAACTTCATTAAGAATGTACTCTTTTTGACCCTCAATTGTGTATGGATATTGAATGACCTGGTGCACCGGCCGGTTTTTCTCTTCTTCCTGTCGCTTAAGTACTTTTTCAAATACAGTTAAAAGCTTGAAAAGATCTACATCCTGGAGCTCCGCTTCAACATTAGTGCTTTCTGCCAGGGCCTTAAGTTCCTTCATCAGGTTGCCGCGCTTTTCCTTAAGCAGTTCCGTTTCTTCCATCTTGTGGAACTGTTCTACAACAGATTTGTACTTTTTGTACTCCAGTAAATGTTTTACAAGCTCTTCACGGGGGTCAATTTCATTGCCTTGTTCATCTAATTGAGGGCGGGGAAGCAGCATTTTCGATTTGATCCGCATGAGCGTAGCGGCCACCAGAATGAATTCGCTTGCAACTTCTACATTGAGCGTTTCTAGGCTTCGGATGTATTCAAGAAAGTCGTTTGTAATTTTCGAGATTGGAATATCATTTATCTCTAGTTCATCACGCTCAATGAAAAATAGAAGTAGATCAAATGGGCCTTCAAAAAGGGGTAATTTAATTTCAAACGATTCTTGCTCCATATCAAAACTTAGGGATGGCAAAAATAGTCAGGAATTGATGATTTTCGGGCGATATTTTCAGGAAAGTAAGAAGGAGTGCTCAACCCGCAGTAATTCCTTATTTTTGGGATGAGAAATCTTTGAACTAAGCTTGAAACAGTTACCTTTTATGGCTGTTTAAGGATTATCGCTCAGGAAATCAAAAGGTCAATGCTTATTACGCCCGGGAAGTTACTGGCTCAGATTAATAATCCTCAGGATTTGAAAAAGTTGGATCAGGTTCAACTTGTTCAATTATGTGATGAACTCAGGCATTTTATTATTGATAATGTTTCGGTTTATGGCGGCCATTTTGGAGCTAGCCTGGGTGTAGTAGAATTAACGGTAGCCCTTCACTATGTATTCAATACACCTACTGATCAACTAGTATGGGATGTGGGCCATCAGGCCTATGGTCATAAAATTCTGACAGGTCGCAGAGAGTCCTTCCATACGAATAGAATGTATAATGGCATTTCAGGGTTTCCCAAAAGGAACGAAAGCGAATATGATACATTTGGCGTTGGTCACTCGTCAACTTCTGTCTCGGCTGCCTTGGGGATGGCAGCTGCCTCCAAGTATCTCGGACTTGAAGACAAGCAGCACATTGCCGTGATTGGTGATGGTGCCTTAACCGGAGGCATGGCTTTCGAAGCTTTGAATCACGCAGGGGTTTCAGACACGAATCTGCTGATTATTCTTAATGACAATTGCATGTCAATTGATCCTAACGTTGGCGCATTAAAAGATTATCTCACGGATATTACTACTTCTAAAACCTACAATCGACTTAAAGACGATGTGTGGAATTTGTTGGGTAAACTTTCTCACTTTGGAAAGAACGCTCAAGAAATTGTATCTAAAGTAGAGAATGGAATAAAGGCAACTTTGCTGAGTCAGAGTAACCTATTTGAGTCACTTAACCTCAGGTACTTTGGCCCTGTGGACGGCCATGATGTAGATCATTTGGTAGCCGTGTTGAAGGACTTAAAAGACATTAAGGGTCCGAAAATTCTACATTGCGTTACAGTTAAAGGAAAAGGATACGGCCCGGCCGAAAAGGGGAATGCTACAACGTGGCATGCACCCGGCACGTTTGATAAAATCTCTGGAGAAATTCACAAAAAGGTATTTGAGACCCCTCAGGCACCTAAATACCAGGATGTATTTGGTCATACGCTCGTTGAGTTGGCTCGAAAAAATGATAAGATCATGGGTATTACTCCAGCCATGCCCTCAGGCTCATCCATGAATATTATGATGAAGGAAATGCCTCATCGTGCCATTGATGTGGGGATAGCAGAACAGCATGCTGTGACTTTTTCCGCTGGCCTGGCTACGCAAGGGTTGGTGCCGTTCTGTAACATCTATAGTTCGTTCATGCAGCGGGCTTACGATCAGGTAATTCACGATGTGTGCATACAGAATCTCCCGGTTAATTTTTGTTTAGATCGCGCTGGCTTTGCGGGTGCCGATGGACCTACCCATCATGGTGCTTACGACATTGCTTTTTTCAGGTGTATACCTAATATGATTGTATCGGCTCCCATGAATGAGCGGGAATTGCGAAACTTAATGTATACAGCTCAATTGCCAAGGAAGAAGCAAGCTTTTTCAATTCGTTATCCACGTGGTCAAGGGGTAATGCCAGACTGGCGCACTCCTTTTGAGGAGATCGAAATTGGTAAAGGCCGAAAAATCAAGGATGGTGAAGAATTAGCAATTCTAACCTTTGGTCATATTGGTAATTATGCAGTTGAAGCTTGTGCAAAACTCGCTAAGAAAGGTATCAATCCTGCCCATTACGATCTACGCTTTGCCAAACCCCTGGATGAAGAATTGTTGCACGAAGTATTTGCAACCTTCAAAAAAATAATAACCGTAGAGGATGGCTGCATTCAGGGCGGAATTGGTAGTGCTGTGCTGGAATTTATGGCCGATCATAATTATTATGCTGAGGTTAGGCGACTCGGCATTCCTGACCACATTGTTGAACACGGAGAACAAGCTGAACTTCATAAGGAATGTGGATTTGATACTGACGGATTAATTCGTTCGGTAGAGTCGATGCTCGTATCTGCCTCCAATTACAAATCTTAGCCCAGTCTATCTCTTCTTTGGAAAGCAGGCGAACGACTGTTTTATTAATTGTCTGGGTGCTTGAAAACCGCGAAAATCAAGCAAATAGTACCATTTTTACGAGGATAGAAAAAGATTGAACTAAAGACACAAGCGCAAGACACCTAACACCTCTTTTTCTGGATTCTGGTTATTTTGAAAATTCCCCTATTCCATCTTAAATTGTGCTTTATTGCATATATTTGGATGCTAAGAATAATATTACCAAAGCAGTTACCAATAGAAGATTAACCATATCTATAAAGCTGAATAAACCCAAAAATATATACGCACATGGAAGAAATCGATCCACACAAGTATGACGCATGGAACAATCTGGCGCTAAACCTTGCATTAGTATGCTGGGCAATTGGCATTTTGGTAGTCCTTGGTTATATCGTGAAATTAAATTCGACTGGGGGCAGCAAAAATAAATATGATTTCATCAACCGGCATGAAATCAAAGCGCTGTGGATTGCAACCATTATTTTGATTCTAGGCGGGTGTTTCTTTGTCAATGCCAATGTGGTGGAACTTACTACCCTTTGGGTGTTTGTACGAATATTCACCACTACTATGATGGGTATTTTGGTAGCCATGATCATTCAAAACCTGCTTAAGTTTTACTACCCCTTCTTTATCGAAAGAAGATTAAAAGTGCTTCGGTACCAACCTAGAATTTCTCCGAAAAGTGGTAAGCCTATGAAGCTTCTTAGTGAAGAAGAGGAGGATGCCCACCTCGATGAGGGTATGATTGCCGAAGAAAATGTTTACTCGGTTGACTATGATGTTTGGTTAGACGAGGAAACAGGCTATAAGCAAATTGAGAAATATGCGGGTCACCTGCATGCCATTCAGTGTCCGGAGTGTAATTATCAAACATTTAAAGTTACGAGAGAGGAAATCATTCGTCAACCAACGGCAACTGAAGAAGGTGAATTGATGAAGCACTACTTGTGTGGATATTGTGGATATAAGGCACGAAAGACAGTAACCTTAAAGCAATCTGCTAAACTTGAAGAGTCTTCAACAGCAGCAACTGCCTAAGTATATCTTAAGTGAAAAATTAGAAAGCCCCGGTTTCGGGGCTTTTTTTATGCCTTATAAAGGGCGCGGAAGTTTTATTTGATCAGAGTAAAATTTCATCCGGGAATGATGGGTATCCAACAAATCAATCCGATCAATAGAAGCATGTTTGTGATTGACGAATACTTCTACGTAGTCATTGCCCAGCAGGTATAAATTTATTTTATAGTTGTAATAGCGAATGGCCATAATAAAAGCTGCGTGTTCATACAGGAGTGTGATCTTTTTCTGCAGCGGTAAATTTTTGAGGCTATTCCAGCATATCATCAAATAAACTTATTGAAAAAATAAGTTTGTTTATTCACATGTCGCGCTTTTTTTACTTCAAACAAAATGGTCTTTAAGCCAGTAATCGATCCGCGTAAGCAGGATAAAAATCATTTTTTTGCATTTTAGTCAGGCTCGTCTAACTTTGTACTCCCAATCCTGTAGATATATTATTTACAGAAGGTAAACGGTGGATGTAGCTCAGTTGGTTAGAGCACTAGATTGTGATTCTAGGGGTCGCGGGTTCGAGCCCCGTCTTTCACCCTTAAATTAAGCCCTATCAGGGCTTTTTTATTTTCCTTTATCGGGAAAAGGTCAACCTATCACCAGGTTTGCTTTCATCAAATTGGCCTTGTGTGAATGCCTGATGCCCTGAAATCCAGGTATGAGTTACTGCAGATCTAAAGGTCTCTCCCTCAAAAGGAGACCAGCCACATTTGGCCAGGATGTTTCTTTTTTCCACTTGCCAGGGTTGGTTTGGGTTTACCAGAACCAAGTCAGCAAAATAACCTTCCCGGATAAATCCTCTTTTTTCGATTTGAAAAAGGATTGCAGGATTATGAGCCATTTTTTGAACCAAGGTTTCAATTGATAATTTTTTTTGATGATAAAACTCCAACATTGCTACAAGGCTATGTTGTATGAGAGGCCCACCAGAAGGTGCCTGAAAGTAATCATGACTTTTTTCTTCCATTGTATGAGGAGCATGATCTGTAGCAATTACATCTATCCGATTATCTAATACAGCGCGCAAAATTTCCCTCTGATCATGAGCAGTTTTAATGGCCGGGTTCCACTTTATTAACATGCCCAATTTTTCATAATCAGAATCATTAAACCAAAGATGATGTATACAGGCTTCAGCTGTGATTTTCTTTTTCTCTAAAGGAAGTGAGTTATCAAATAGATTTGTTTCGCGGGCAGTAGAGATATGAAGGATGTGAAGTCTTGTGCCAAACTGCTTTGCGAGATTGATAGCAAAAGAAGATGACTTAAAACAAGATTCTTCGCTTCGAATCTGTGCGTGATATTTCACAGGCATTTTTTCGCCATAAAGCTCCTTAAACTCAGCTGTATTTTTTCGAATGGCTGGTTCATCTTCGCAATGTGTTGCAATGAGGGCCGGGAATCTGGAGAAAAATCCCTCAAGGACTTTCGGGTCGTCTACCAAAAGATTGCCTGTAGAGGAGCCCATAAAAATTTTCAGGCCGCACACTTTCTTTATATCAGTTTTTAGTACTTCCTCAAGGTTGTCATTTGAGGCGCCCATAAAGAAAGAGTAATTGGCAAGCGAAGTCCGGGAAGCAATCTGGTATTTATCTTCCAACAGGGATTGATTAAACACCGGAGGGACCGTATTTGGCATCTCCATAAAGCTGGTAACACCACCAGCCACTGAAGCTTTTGATTCTGTATAAATAGTTGCTTTATGCGTAAGCCCGGGTTCGCGAAAATGCACCTGGTCATCAATTACACCGGGTAACAGGAAATTCCCCTGGGCATCAATTACCCTGGCATGGCCAGCGGATAATTCACCTCCGATCTTTTCGATCCACTTTTCTTTAATGAGTACATCACCTTCGAAGACTTTGCCTTCGTTTACAATTTTGGCGTTCGTGATTAGCGTAGAGTTCATTACCTTGTGAAGTTCGTAAAGATAAAGAATCTTGAGCAGCCCCATTTCCTGGAACGATTTTAAATTGAATAAGCAATTGCTGGATGCAGTGGCTGATACTGGCTTTGAATCTCCTACCGAAATCCAGCAAAAGTGTATTCCATTAATCATGGGCGGGCAGCATGTAATTGGAATTGCTCAAACCGGAACAGGTAAAACAGCTGCTTACTTATTACCTCTGATCATGAAGGTTCGGTATGCCCAGGGAACAGAGGCAAGAGCATTGATTCTGGTGCCAACCAAGGAATTAGTCATTCAAGTGTTTGCACAGGCAAGTGCTTTGGCTAAGTATACAGACTTGCGGATTGTTGAAATTTATGGAGGTGTTGGACCTAAAACCCAATTGGAAAAAATAAAAACCGGAGTTGACATTCTTATTGCAACTCCCGGACGCTTGTTAGAATTGTATCAACGTAACGAACTTGGCGTAAAGCAAATCAAAACATTGGTTCTTGATGAAGCAGACAAGATGATGGATATGGGCTTCATGCCTCAACTTCGCAGAATCTTTGAAGTGATACCATCGAAAAGACAAAACGTTTTGCTTTCAGCGACTTTTCCTGAAAAGGTTGAGCGACTGGCAGATGAATTTTTGGATTTTGCTGTGCGCGTGGCAGTAACACCTCAGGCTACAGTTGCGACTAAAGTTTCGCAGGAACTTTATTTTGTTCCGAATACGCTTACTAAAATTCACTTTTTGGAACACCTGTTGCAGGACGAAAAGGATTTTAACCGGGTTATGATTTTTACCCGCACTAAAGACTTAGCCAATAATCTCTATAAGTATTTAGAACGTAAGAAAATTGGTCCAGTCCGCGTTATTCACTCCAACAAAGGTCAGAATAGTCGCATCAATGCGATGAATGAATTTAAAGAAGGGAAGTTGAGAATTCTGGTTTCAACTGATGTGGCGTCCCGTGGAATTGATGTTACAAATGTATCCCATGTGATTAATTTTGATGTACCCATCATGTACGAGGACTATGTGCATCGCACGGGTCGTACCGGTCGCGCTTTTCAGGAAGGCAAAGCAATTACCTTTGCCACCGATGCGGAGAAATATCACATCGATAAAATCGAAAAAATTATCCGCGAAAAGATTCCGGTAAAGAAACTACCCCGACAGATTGAGGTTGCGGAAACTGAATTTGACGAATTACAGTCAATGGCTCGTGAAATAGACCGGCAGAAACGCTACGAAGACCCCGAGTTTAAGGGTGCGTTTCATGAAAAGAAAAAATAAGTTGATGATCAATCCATTGGATGATTTGAAAATGACCACTCAGGACCATTTTCAAATCAATTAATTTTCAAATCTTCAAATTAGATTACCCATTCATCGAGCTTAAGAACTCTTCGTTATTGCGGGTGCCTTTCATTTTACTTTGCAGGAATTCCATCGCTTCAATAGAATTCATATCCGCCATAAATTTGCGAAGAATCCATACCCGCTGAAGTTCCTCTTCTTTCATTAACAGATCTTCACGTCTTGTGCCAGAGGCAGGAACATCAATAGCCGGATACATTCTTCTGTTTGATAGTTTGCGATCCAACTGCAATTCCATGTTACCGGTTCCTTTAAATTCTTCAAAGATTACTTCGTCCATCTTAGAGCCAGTATCGATCAGCGCGGTAGCGATAATAGTAAGAGATCCGCCATTTTCAATTTTACGGGCAGCACCAAAAAAGCGCTTGGGTTTGTGCAATGCGTTAGCATCCACACCACCAGAAAGAATTTTACCCGATGACGGTACTACTGTATTGTAGGCACGGGCTAAGCGAGTAATTGAATCAAGGAGAATTACTACATCGTGTCCGCACTCTGTCATGCGCTTTGCTTTTTCAAGAACAATACTTGCCACTTTAACGTGACGATCGGCTTGCTCATCAAACGTAGAGGCAATTACTTCAGCTTTTACGCTGCGTGCCATGTCCGTAACTTCTTCAGGGCGCTCATCAATCAGTAAAACGATCAGATAAACTTCCGGATGGTTTTCAGCAATGGCGTTAGCAATATTCTTTAGCAGAACCGTTTTACCAGTTTTTGGTTGAGCCACAATCATACCGCGTTGTCCTTTTCCTATCGGAGAAAAGAGATCTAAAATGCGGGTCGACATATTATCAGGCGTGGTGCTGAGCTTTAATTTTTGCTCAGGAAAAAGAGGGGTTAGGTATTCAAATGCAACCCGATCCCGAATTTCTTCAGTGGTTTTTCCATTGATGCTATCTACTTTGAGCAATGCGAAATATTTCTCGCCTTCTTTTGGTGGACGTATCTGTCCCTTCACGGTATCTCCGGTTTTTAAACCAAACAACTTGATTTGCGAAGGAGATACGTAAATATCATCCGGACTGGCCAGGTAGTTATAATCAGATGAACGTAAAAATCCATAACCATCCTGCATGATCTCCAAAACACCTTCATTCGAAACCACCCCATCAAAATCACGGATAAGATTTTCTTTACGGGGCTGCGGATTTGCTTGATTTGGATTTTGGTAAGGCCGCTCTTCACGCGATTCTTTGCGCTGAACTTCAGTTACAATGGGGGGTGTTTGTTCGGAAGAATCATCAAAACGGACAACGTTCTGATCAATTTCGATCGAGTCTATACTTTGCAGGATTTCGTCACTGGTAAGCTCTTTTTCCTGTTCCTCTTCCTGAGGCTTAGGCGTTACTTCAGGAGCTACGTTTTCGCGCCTGCGCGGACGCATTTTGCGTTCAGAATCACCGGCTGGTGCTTGTTTTGGAGCTGGGGTGGGTTCTCCGGCAATGGCCTGCTGATCCAGGATTTTGTAAACCAGGTCTTGTTTTGGAAGTTTCTTTGCGTTTTTCACGCCCATACCTTCAGCAATTTCCTTTAATTCAGAAAGCAGCCTGACATTCAGGTCATCAATTGTGTACATGTGAGTTAAAAAATGGATTAATTAATAAAACAGAATTTATAATGTTATGCTGGCTGATAAGCCGCAATCAAAAGCATTCAACAGGTCGATAGAAAAGAGATCGTAAAGTTCAGGGTTTTTGTATCGTGTGGGCCCGAGGAGGCCGCAATGACCCTGCAAGTATAGTTCAAAATAAAATATTATCAAATCGGGGGAAAAAATTATTGGCTAATTTTGGCCCCTTAATAATCGATTATGTTGACATTACAGATACTGCGTGAGCAAACCGACATGGTGTTGGAAGGATTGAAAAAGAGGAACTTTAAGGATGCAGAAACCCTGGTTCAGCAACTGATTGAAAACGATAAACTCCGCAGAGAAACACAGAATACGCTGGATACGCTAAAGGCGAAGTCTAATGCAGACTCTAAAAAAATTGGTGATTTGATGAGAGCAGGAAAGGCCGATGAAGCCAATGCCCTGCGTGCATCGATTGCTCTTGACAAAGACAAGGTGAAGTCTTTGGAAGAAAGCCTCACTGAGTTTGAAAAAAAACAACAGGAGATTCTGTATAAGATTCCAAATGTGCCCGCACTAAAAGTTCCGGCCGGAAAAAGTGCGGAAGATAATATTAATGTTTACGAGCACGGAACAGTACCAACCCTTCCTGCTGATGCCCTGCCGCATTGGGAGTTGATTAAAAAGTATGACATCATTGATTTTGATTTGGGGATTAAAATTGCCGGAGCTGGGTTTCCGGTGTATAAAGGAAAAGGAGCCAGACTTCAGCGAGCCCTTATTAATTTCTTTTTGAATGAAGCCGGCCAGGCAGGATATAAAGAAATACAACCTCCTATTGTAGTGAATGAAGCTAGTGGTTATGGCACGGGCCAGCTTCCCGACAAGGAAGGACAAATGTATTTTGTGAATGAAGATGGCTTGTATCTAATCCCTACAGCCGAAGTGCCCATCACTAACTTATATCGCGATGTGATTCTTACTGAAGATGAGCTGCCAATAAAGAATGTAGGCTATACACCTTGTTTCCGCAGAGAGGCCGGGAGTTGGGGTGCGCACGTACGCGGACTTAATCGGCTTCATCAATTTGATAAGGTGGAGATCGTTCAGATCAGCAAACCAGAAGACTCGCACACCATTTTAGATCAAATGTGTTTGCACGTGCAGGGGTTACTGGAAAAACTGGAATTGCCGTATCGCAAACTTTTATTGTGTGGTGGCGATATGGGTTTCAACTCTGCTATTACGTACGATATGGAAGTTTTTTCGGCAGCCCAGCAGCGTTGGCTGGAAGTTAGCTCAGTGAGTAACTTTGAGACCTTTCAGGCAAACCGGTTAAAACTGCGCTACAAAAACAAAGAAGGCAAAATGCAATTACTTCATACACTCAATGGCAGCGCCTTGGCGCTTCCGCGGATTGTGGCGGCTTTACTCGAGAACAATCAAACTAAAGACGGAATCAGGGTTCCCAAAGTATTGGTGCCATACACCGGGTTTGAAATAATAAACTAAAATCAATAAACGAGCATTCTGGAAACGCTGGCCTTTGGCTGCCGTTTTTTGCCAAGCAGGTAAAACTTTTACCCTGTTGATTTTTTCTTCAGGCCAAATTGAAAAACGAAAAACAGAATGGCTAATAAGATTAGTTCGGCTAACGCTGTAGCAGCAATAGAATTGTTTTCGGTTCCTGTCCATTTGCTATAGATTCCAAAAAATGCCCAAATCAATACAAGCAGAAAAGCTGGTTCTCGAAATCGTTCAGCAATAAAAATTCCCAACACGCTGGCAATGCTGATCATGGTAATCGTCCAGGTAATAGGAGAAAGGATACCACCTCCCCACGAAAGCGAAACCAACAAGGCCGAAATGTTAGCTATCGTGGCAACACAAATCCATGAAAGATAAAAGATGAACGGAAGCTTTATAAGTAACTTAGTTGATGGCGTTTTTAGATCTGTATGCTGTAAGAGTAAAAATATTTTGCAGAGTGAAAATAGCAGCAAAATCATAATCAGCACGGAGGCAAAAAGAAATTGGTAGTGCCAGGCAAGTATCCAACTTGCATTAGCAACGCACGAAAGCAAAAACCAAAGCGATAATTCAGCAAAATAAGTATTGCCTGAAAGGGAGCGTTGTTTAATGACAAACCCAATCAGTAACAAATAGATCACGCTCCAAATTGAAAACGTAAACCCTGCTGGGGTAAACAAGCTGGGATACCGGGCAGAGAGTTCTCCCGTATTCATTCCATTAATGGGCAAAATGTTGGCCAATGCATTTATAGTAAGTACCCCAGCCAGGGCCAGTATGTTTAGAAAAACAAGGATACGATTGTTCATAATGTGTGTTTGATTTAGCAGAATAGATCAAAAGCCTTTTCCTTCTTGGTTTCTTAACCCGATGGCGGTAATATTGTTCCCCAAATTCATCATTTATGAGGACTATATCATTTCCTTTTTCAGTTGTTTTTATTACTATGATCTCCTGCTCACAACCACCAAAACCAGAAGTAATTTCAAAGTATCCGGTATCGGCAAAGGTTGATACAGTCGATACATACTTCGGTGTTGAAGTTCCGGATCCCTATCGTTGGATGGAAAACGACACCACAAAACAAACAGCCGATTGGGTAAAAGCCCAGAATGAAGTGACCTTTGGCTTTTTAGATAAAATCCCATATCGCGCTGAAATAAAGAAGCGATTGGAGGCACTCAACAACTATGAGAAACTGGGAGCTCCGTTTAAAAAAGGGGACTATATCTATTTCTACAAGAACGATGGTTTGCAAAATCACTACGTACTGTATCGCAAAAAAGGGGAGCAAGGCGAAACTGAAGTATTTCTCGATCCGAATTCCTTTTCAAAAGATGGCACAACACGGCTAGCGGGAGTTTCCTTTTCAAAAGATGGTTCTCGTGTTGCTTATCAAATATCTAAAGGTGGAGCTGACTGGACCGAGGCAATTGTAATGAATGCAATTGATAAAACTCCTTTAGAGGACACGTTGCGAGATATTAAGTTCAGTGGAATTTCATGGCGCGGTAATGAAGGATTTTATTTCAGCACTTATGAGAAACCAAAGGGCAGTCAACTATCAGCAAAAACACAGAGTCATAAGCTTTACTACCATCAGGTGGGTACGCCCAGAAGTAATGATAAATTGATTTTTGGTGACGATAAAGACCCAAGACGATATGTTGGTGGAGGCCTTACGGAAGATGAACGGTTTCTGGTAATCACGGCAGCCACAAGTACAACTGGTAACGAACTATATATTCAGGATTTGAATGATCCGAAAGGAAAATTGGTAACAGTAATTAATAATTTTGATAATGAATATAATGTGTTGGCCAATGAAGGCAGTCGATTGCTTGTTCAAACTAATTTAAAGGCGCCCAATAATCGGGTTGTTGAATTTGATTTCTCAAAGCCGGGCGTTGAAAACTGGAAAGATGTAATCCCTGAAACTGAAAA
>Ga0075163_10002219_pt1 | contig 26180 bp, 27 predicted proteins | sample JI1023141ADNA_FD_71478 | JGI IMG/M metagenome (GOLD analysis project Ga0075163, IMG submission 71478) | Wastewater effluent complex algal communities from Wisconsin, to seasonally profile nutrient transformation and Carbon sequestration -... | ecosystem: Engineered > WWTP > Effluent > Algae...
CAGGAAAGGCTGTCCGGACATCTATGTCTGTAGCTGAAATCGACGAAGGCGTGTTCGAAGCAACCGCCGTCATTGACAACGGGAGCTTCGGCACCCGCACCATCCGTTTCGAGACGGGCCGCTTGGCTCAGCAGGCCGCGGGTTCCGTTGCCGCCTATCTCGATGACGAGACGATGTTGCTGTCGGCAACGACTGCCAGCAAGCAACCCAAAGAGCATTTCGACTTCTTTCCGCTGACCATCGACGTCGAGGAGCGGATGTATGCGGCGGGCCGGATCCCCGGCTCGTTCTTCCGCCGCGAAGGTCGGCCTTCCACCGATGCGATCCTGACGTGCAGGCTGATCGACCGGCCGCTGCGTCCGACGTTCGTTTCGGGTTTGCGCAACGAGATCCAGGTTGTCGTGACCGTGCTGAGCCTTGATCCCAAGGATCTTTACGACGTGCTGGCGATCAATGCCGCATCGGCATCGACTCAGATCTCCGGCCTTCCGTTTTCCGGTCCGGTGGGCGGCGTGCGCGTCGCCCTGATCAAGGGCCAGTGGGTCGCGTTCCCGACCGTCGATCAGCTTGAGGACGCCGTGTTCGACATGGTGGTCGCTGGTCGTGTCGTCGCCGATGGCGATGTGGCGATCATGATGGTTGAAGCCGAAGCCACCGACCGGGTCATTGAACTCGTTGCCGGCGGCGCGGGTGCGCCCACCGAAGCGGTCGTCGCCGAGGGACTTGAGGCGGCCAAGCCGTTCATCGCCGAACTCTGCAAGGTGCAGCAAGAGCTGGCCGATGCAGCCGGCAAAGAGACCGCCGAGTACCCGGTGTTCCCCGAGTATCAGGAAGACGCCTACTCGGCGGTTGCCTCGGCGGCTGGTGAAGAACTCGCCAAGGCATTGACGATCGCGGGGAAAGCCGAGCGCGATGGCCGAACCGATGAGATCAAGGCGGAGGTCCTCGACCAGCTGGGTGAGCAGTTCGCCGGCCGTGAGAAGGAGCTTGGTGCGGCATACCGTTCGCTGACCAAGAAACTGGTCCGTCAGCGGATCCTGACCGACCACTTCCGTATCGACGGTCGCGGCATCACCGATATCCGTGCGCTCAGCGCAGAGGTGGCCGTGATTCCCCGGGCGCATGGCAGTGCGCTGTTCCAGCGCGGTGAGACTCAGATCATGGGTGTCACAACTCTCGACATGGTCAAGATGGCCCAGCAGATCGATTCGCTCGGGCCCGAAACCAGCAAGCGCTACATGCACCATTACAACTTCCCGCCGTATTCGACCGGCGAGACCGGTCGGGTGGGTTCTCCCAAGCGGCGTGAGATCGGCCACGGGGCGCTCGCCGAGCGCGCGCTGATGCCGGTGCTGCCCAGCGTCGAGGAATTCCCGTACGCGATCCGGCAGGTGTCGGAAGCGCTCAGCTCCAACGGATCGACCTCGATGGGTTCTGTGTGCGCGTCCACGCTGGCATTGCTCAATGCCGGTGTGCCACTGAAGGCTCCGGTCGCGGGCATCGCGATGGGTCTGGTTTCCGATGAGGTCGACGGCGAGACCCGGTATGTGGCGCTGACCGATATCCTCGGCGCTGAGGATGCCTTCGGTGACATGGACTTCAAGGTCGCCGGCACGAAGGAGTTCGTGACCGCGTTGCAGTTGGACACCAAGCTGGACGGCATCCCGTCGCAGGTCTTGGCGGGTGCCCTGGCTCAGGCGAAGGATGCGCGAATCGCGATCCTCGAGGTGATGGCCGAGGCGATCGACGAGCCCGATGCGATGAGCCCGTTTGCGCCTCGAGTGACCACCATCAAGGTGCCGGTGGACAAGATCGGCGAGGTCATCGGGCCCAAGGGCAAGATGATCAACTCGATCACCGAGCAGACTGGTGCCCAGATCTCGATCGAGGACGACGGCACGGTGTTCGTCGGGGCTACCGACGGCCCGTCTGCGCAGGCGGCAATTGACTTGATCAACGCCATCGCCAATCCGCAGATGCCCAAGGCGGGCGAGCGGTTCCTCGGAACTGTCGTCAAGACCACCGACTTCGGTGCGTTCGTGTCGCTGCTGCCGGGCCGGGATGGACTTGTGCACATCTCGAAGCTGGGCAGGGGCAAGCGGATCGCAAAGGTCGAGGATGTCGTCAAGGTTGGCGACAAACTGCGGGTCGAGATCGCTGATATCGACAACCGCGGCAAGATCTCGTTGGTCCTCGTCGATGAAGAATCGGCGGACGCGGACGCCGCGCCTGCAGATTCAGCGCCAGTCGATGCCGCGACCGCCGGCAGCTAGTCGGGAGCCGTTGTTGCGCCGTGGCTGGAGCTCCTCTGAGGATGCTCCGGTCACGGCGAAACGCACAGTGCTGCCCGGTGGTTTGCGCGTAGTCACCGAGTACGTGCCCTCGGTGCGGTCGGCGTCCGTTGGTGTGTGGGTGAACGTGGGTTCCCGTGACGAAGGTCCGACTGTCGCGGGAGCTGCTCACTTCCTGGAGCACCTGCTTTTCAAGGCCACGCCCACCAGATCCGCGGTGGACATCGCGCAGTCGGTCGATGCCATCGGTGGCGAACTCAATGCCTTCACCGCCAAGGAACACACGTGCTACTACGCGCACGTTCTGGATGAGGACCTTGAGCTGGCCGTCGACTTGGTCTCCGATGTGGTGCTCAACGGTAGCTGCGAGGGTCATGACGTCGAAGTAGAGCGCGACGTGGTGCTCGAGGAGATCGCGATGCGGGACGACGATCCCGAAGACACGCTTGGCGATGTATTCCTCACCGCGATGTTCGGCGACCATCCGGTGGGCCGTCCGGTCATCGGCACCGCCGAATCGGTGACGGCAATGACGCGCGCGCAGTTGCGGTCTTTTCACGTGCGGCGCTATACGCCCGAACGCATGGTCGTGGCGGTCGCCGGGAACGTTGATCATAAAGTCGTAGTCCGGCTGGTCCGCAAATATTTCGGCGCCAAACTGGTCGCCGAGAGCTCACCCCGGCCCCCGCGCAAGGGCACTGGGCGCGTGGCTGGGCGGCCGGAGGTGGTGCTGATCAATCGTGACGCCGAGCAGACGCACTTGTCGCTCGGTGTACGTGTTCCCGGTAGGCACTGGAGCCACCGCTGGGCATTGTCCGTGCTGAACACGGCACTTGGTGGAGGTCTGAGTTCGCGACTCTTCCAACAGATTCGGGAAAGTCGGGGACTTGCCTACTCGGTTTATTCGTCGATTGATCTGTTCTCGGATTGCGGAACGCTCTCGGTTTACGCCGCGTGCCTGCCCGAGCGGTTCGCCGAAGTCACACGTCTGACAGCCGAGGTGTTGGAAACGGTTGCGCGGGAGGGGATAACCGAGAATGAGTGCCGCATCGCGAAGGGGTCGTTGCGCGGCGGTTTGGTACTCGGCCTCGAAGATTCGGCGTCCAGGATGACCAGGATTGGCCGCAACGAGTTGAACTACGGCGAGTACCGGAGCATTTCGAGTACCCTGCAACGCATCGACGAGATCACCGTCGAAGAGGTGAATTCGGTTGCGCGCCAAGTGTTGTCGAATGCCTACGGTGCCGCCGTGCTGGGTCCCCATCGGTCCGGAAGATCTCTCCCCGCGGCGCTTCGCTCCATCACTGCTTAGCTGTGTTCGATCTTCGTGATCTGAGAGTTCCCATCATCGGTGCGCCGATGGCCGGAGGGCCGGGGACTCCCGGGCTGGCGGCGGCGGTGTCGAATGCCGGCGGCCTGGGTTTTCTGGCCGCGGGTTACCTGAGCGCCGAGCGTTTCGCAGATGACATCGCGGCGACGCGCTCCGCTACCACCGGACCGATCGGCGTGAATCTCTTTGTGCCCCGGCATTCTGTCGCGACCCGTTCCGCTCTCGATGAATATCGAGACCGGTTGATGCCACTCGCGCAGCGATACGGGGTCGAGTTGGGGATGCCCAAATTCGATGACGACGGTTGGGATGAAAAGCTCGACGTGGTGGCTTCGGCGGCTCCTGAGTTTGCCTCGTTCACGTTCGGTTGCCCGTCGCCGGAGGTGCTCGCACGACTACGGAAGGCAGGCGTGTCGACCGCCGTCACCGTGACCAGTCGCGCCGAGGCCGACATCGCGTTGACCGCGGGTGCAGATGTCTTGGTGGCGCAAGGACCAGACGCAGGCGGACACCGCGGCACGTTCGCACCGAACCGCCGTCCTGATGAGGAGGCATTAGACGAACTCCTTGCCGAGATCGCGGGGAGTGGTGAGACGCCGGTTGTCGCTGCCGGTGGACTGGGCGATTCGGCGGCGGTCCGGCACGCGTTGAGATGTGGCGCGGTTGCGGCCCAGGTGGGCACCGCATTGTTGTTGTCAGACGAGGCCGGAACCAAGCCCGTTCATCGTGCGGCCCTGACAGACGATCGTTTCACCGAAACTGTTGTCACGTGCGCCTTCTCGGGTCGATACGCCAGAGGTCTGGCCAATGAATTAACGACTCGGTTCGATCCCGTCGCGCCACTCGGTTACCCCGACGTGAATCAGCTGACGGGGCCCCTGCGGGCGGCTGCGGTCGCCGCCGGGGAGCCTCAGCACACAAATCTGTGGGCCGGAACCCAATGGCGGAAGATCAGTGGCGGCCCGGCAGCTGACATCGTCGCTGCGCTGGCCGGTTTTCATTAGAGCCTAAGTTCGATGACGAGTGGGAGCACGACATGGGCGGACCATCACGCCGGCAGGTACTCCTGGCGGGGGCATCGCTGATTCTGCTGGCTGGGTGCGGTGAACCGCGCGATGCGGTGCCCACCCCCGGCCTCAAGGACCCCGCAGAGCCGCTGCCGCCGATCGACGATCGGATAGCGCTGCTGGAACAGCAGCACAACGCATTCGTAGGCTTCTGCGGCGTCAATCTGGAGTCGAACAGGATGTTCGCACATCGTGATGACGACAGATTCGCAATGTGCTCGACATTCAAGGCCTACCTTGCGGCGCGGGTGCTGCAGAGGTCGCAACGTAACGAGGTGTCACTCACGGATACCGTCCGCATCGATCCCGCTGCGGTGGTTGGGTATTCGCCCGTTGTCGGCCCCAAAGCGGGCAGTCGGGTATCGCTGGGGGAGCTGTGCCGGGCTGCCCTGCAACACAGTGACAACACCGCGGCGAACACCCTGCTTCGCACCATCGGGGGGCCTGCCGCGATCACTGAATTCGCTCGCTCGATCGGCGACGAAGAAACCCGACTGGATCGTTGGGAAACGGACTTGAACTCTGCGATCCCCGGCGACCCGCGGGACACCAGTAGCCCACACGCGCTCGGTGGCGGGTTTCGTGCGCTGCTGACCGGCAATGTTCTCGATGAGCACTACCGAGGCCAACTCGAAGAGTGGATGCGCGGCAACGTGACGTCGTCGCGCAGCATGCGTGCCGGTCTTCCGCAAGGGTGGACCACCGCCGACAAGACCGGGACCGGCGACTATGCCAGCACCAACGACATCGGCGTCGCCTATGGGCCCGCAGGTCAGCGAATCCTGCTGTCGATCATGACGCGCACGCAATCCGCCGACCCGAAAGCCGAAGCGCTGCAACCGTTGATCGCTGCAGTGACCACCCTGGTGCTGCCCTGGCTGCTGTGGCAGCACTGACTGTGGCAGCAGTGGCCGGGCGGTCAGACCAGTAGCGTGGCCGGGTCCGTGAACGGCATCTCGAGGTCGTGAGCAACCTCGTGGGACAGTAGGCGGCCCTCGTGGGTGGACAGACCCTTGGCGAGCGCGGGAACCGCCCGGCAAGCGTCCTGCCAGCCCTTGTCCGCGAGCTGCAGAACGTAGGGCATGGTCGCGTTGGTCAGAGCGAACGTCGACGTGCGGGGCACGGCACCGGGCATGTTGGCGACGCAGTAGAACAGCGCATTGTGCACGGTGAACGTGGGGTCGTCATGAGTCGTCGGCCGGGAGTCCTCGAAGCAGCCGCCCTGATCGATCGCAATATCGACCAATACCGCGCCCGGCTTCATCTGCGACACAATCTCGTTGGTGACCAGCTTGGGTGCCTTGGCGCCCGGGACGAGCACGGCGCCGATGACGAGGTCGGCTTGCCTGACCGCAGCCTCGAGTTCGAGTTGCGAGGAGTAGCGGGTTTCGATGCTGCCCCCATATTCGGCGTCGATCTTGCGCAGCGTATTGATGTTGAGGTCGAACACCGTGACGCGGGCACCCATGCCCTTGGCCACCGCGGCCGCGTTGTCACCCGCCATGCCGCCGCCGATCACTACGACGTCGGCCGGCGTGACGCCGGGCACGCCGCCCATAAGCACACCGCGACCGCCGTGAGCGCGCATCAGGTGGTACGCGCCGACCTGTGCGGCAAGTCGACCCGCGACCTCGCTCATGGGCGCCAGCAATGGAAGAGCGCCGTCAGCGGTTTGAACGGTTTCGTAGGCAATCGACGTGGTCCCCGAGGCCAACAGTGCGTCGGTGCACGGCCGCGAAGCGGCCAGGTGCAGGTAGGTGAAGAGTGTCTGGCCTTGGCGCATCCGGCCGTACTCCGCCTCGATGGGCTCCTTGACCTTGAGGAGTAGATCGGCATCGGCCCACACCTGGTCGGCACTGTTGATGATCTGTGCACCCGCCGCCTTGTAATCAGCGTCGCTGATCGCCGAGCCTTCGCCGGCGCCGGCTTGAATGATGACGTCATGGCCCCGGCGAACCAGCTCGGACACACCTGACGGGGTGATGGCGACGCGGTATTCGTGGTTCTTGATCTCGGTGGGAATACCGACGCGCATGCTGGGCTCCTGGGTTAAGAATGGATGTGCCTCAATTGTGAAGAAGTGGCGATCCAGAGGCAATCATTGTGTGAAAACTTCGATAATCTGTCCTAGTGGCCGAACGATCATCGAAAAATAGGTCTCGGTTGGTACCTGCTGCGAAGGATGTTCGAGCGGTCGAACTCGACGGCGTCGATCGGCGGATCCTGGCGGCTCTGCGGGCGGACGCCAGAATCTCCAACAGCGCACTCGCCGATGCCGTCGGGATTGCGCCGTCCACGTGCCACGGGCGACTGCGCCGCCTGCAGGACGCCGGAATCATCCGGGGCTTCTTCACCGACGTCGATCCCGTGGCGATAGGCCTGCCGATACAAGCCATGATCTCGGTGAGCCTGCAGTCGAACGCCCGGGGAAAGATAGGCAACTTCATCCGCCGGACCCGATCCAGACCACAGGTCAGGGATATCTACTTCCTCGCGGGCACAGACGACTTCATCATTCACGTCGCCGCACGCGACACCGATGATCTGCGCGCCTTCGTCGTCGATCATCTCAACGCCGACAGCGATGTGGCCGGCACTCAGACGTCGCTGATATTCGAGCACCTGCGGGGAACCGCGGCGCTTTAGACCAACGGCCGTGACTTTACGATGCGGCGCGGGCGTTGCCTGTGCCGCGATGGTGGCCGCGTGCGCCGGCTCCCGAACCTTGGGCGGACTTATGCGCAGTCGACGGCCGTGCCGCAAGCGGCTTGGCTGAGCGCGCGCCGGCGGCTTTGATGGCCGCGGCGGCTTCGGTGGGCGGTGTCACCGCGGCGGACGCGGTGGGTACAGCCGTGTCTGCCGAATCGCTGAAGCCCGCCGGCGGCGTCGGATCCGGGATGGTGACCGGCCGGTCGTAGGCGGCTTCGATCCTGGGACGCAGCATGTTGTCGAGGATCGGCGCTAGTGGCCCGGCCCACCTCACCAGCGGCAACACGTCGTTGGGCACCCACACGTAGGTCACGTTGCCCGGGTCGCCATTGCTGAGGTCCGGTGTGTATCTGACATTGTTCGGGTCGTCGAGGTCGACGTCCTCGTAGCGGATGTGGGTCGTGAGCATGCCGATGAACGCGTTGGCCACGGCAAGCACATTCGATTCGTCGTCAGGCCAATCCGCCCAACCGTCGTATTGCCGGATCACCTCTGTGCCCTGGTAGGGCGTGTCGATCGGGAGCCACTGTTCACCCGACTCGGTGGTGGGGCGACGTCCGCCGTACTTGTTCGTGGGGTTGCCGATCGACACCCAACTCAACCGCGAAGGATCGGGAGCGCTCTCGGTGGCATCGGCGAAATCCTGCAGGGTGGAATAGACGACCTGGCCGCCCTGACTGTGGCCGAAGAGAACGATCTGCTCGTCGGCGGGAAGTCCGGCGATCGCTTCCTCGACCTTGACGGCACCCTGCTGGTTGTAGGCGCCGCCGGGAAAGGCGAAGTAATCGACCGGTTGGCAGTGGTTCGGCGTCCTACACAGATCGCCCCGCAACTGCAGCGGTGTGAAATGCAGGATGTGCTGCATACCGACCAGGCCGCCCTCGAGCGTCAACACCGTGGCCGCGGACGTCACCGGCGCCACTGCAACCGATACGGCCGCAGCTGAAACCAACGCCGCAATTCCAGACTTCTTCATCAACCCCCACCTCCCCAGGTATCGGTCATCATAGGGCCGCCTTAGGGCTTCGGCGCCGCCAAAAGGTTGGGATTGGATTGGAGTTTCGCCTGCCCACTACGCTGCAGCCATGCGAGTGGGTGTGCTGGGTTCCAGGGGCAAAGTCGGCGCCGCAATGTGCGCTGCGGTGCGCGACGCCGACGACATGACGTTGAGTGCCGAGATCGACGCCGGCGATCACTTGACGGATCTGACGGACAGCGGCACCGAAGTGGTGATCGACTTCACCCACCCGGATGTCGTGATGGAGAACCTGAAGTTCTTGATCGACAACGGTATTCATGCGGTCGTGGGCACCACCGGTTTCACGGACGGTCGTCTGGAGCAAGTGCGATCCTGGCTGGCTGCGGCGCCACACGTCAGCGTGTTGATCGCGCCGAATTTTGCGATCGGCGCGGTGTTGTCAATGCATTTCGCGCAGAAGGCGGCCCCCTACTTCGAATCGGTCGAAATAATCGAGCTGCATCATCCGCAGAAGGCGGACGCTCCGTCTGGAACCGCCACCCGCACCGCCCAACTCGTCGCTGCGGCGCGAAAAGGTATGAGCCCCAATCCCGATGCCACCAGTACCGGACTTCCCGGCGCCCGGGGAGCGGACGTCGACGGGGTACCCGTGCACTCGGTGCGACTGACGGGATTGGTTGCCCATCAGGAGGTTCTGTTCGGCACACTCGGTGAGACGCTGACCATCCGGCATGACAGTCTCGACCGCACCTCGTTTGTGCCAGGTGTACTTCTCGGGGTACGCCGGGTGTCGGAGCGCCCGGGCCTCACCATCGGAATCGAACCACTGCTCGACCTGTGAACGCCGCTCTGCGCATCCAATTACTGATCGGCTTCATGTGCCTGGCGTTGGTCGGCTACCTGGCGTTGTTGAGCCGCACCGCGATCATCCTGCTGCTGTCGGGCAAGCCGGTCGCGATCCTGCTCGGTGCGGCAGTGCTGATCTTTCCGGTGGTCGGTGGGTGGGCCATGGTGGCGACGCTGAGGGCGGGTTTCGCTCATCAGCGGCTGGCGCGGTTGGCGGCCGAGGACGGGATGGAACTCGACGTCGACGGGCTGCCCCGCAGACCATCGGGCCGGCCCGAACGCGCAGCCGCTGACGCCCTCTTCGAGCGCGTGCGCGCGGAAGTCGAAGCGGACCCGGGGGACTGGCGTCGCTGGTATCGACTGGCCAGGGCCTACGACTATGCCGGTGACCGGCGTCGGGCCAGGGAAGCAATGCGGAAGGCCGTCGTCATGCAAGGCGCGCAGCCCCGACCGTGAACTCGATGAATAGGATCTCAATCAATAGGACGTTGCTGATCGTGCATCACACGCCGTCACCGCACTGTCAGGAGATGTTCGAGGCAGTGGTGGCCGGCGCGACCTCCCCCGAAATCGAAGGTGTGGATGTCATTCGCCGCCCGGCGCTGACGGTGTCGCCGGTCGAAATGTTGGAGGCCGACGGTTACGTGCTGGGCACCCCGGCGAACCTTGGCTATATCAGCGGCGCTCTGAAGCATGCGTTTGACCAGAGCTATTACCCGCTGCTCGGCAGCAGCCGAGGCCGGCCGTATGGCGCGTTCCTCCACGGCAACGAAGGTACCGAGGGAGCCGAGCGCGCCCTGGCCGCGATCACCGCCGGGCTCACCTGGGGTAAGGCGGCGGAGTACGTCGTGGTCGCCGGCAAGCCGAGCAAGGCCGACCTTGAGGCGTGCTGGAACCTCGGCGCGACGGTCGCCGCACGATTGATGTGACAGTGCGGCAACTGATGTGACAGAGCGGCGACGAGCTGCCGAGCGCGGTGCGCGTTACCCTTGTCCACCTCTCGGATGGTCTTGATGCGACGACGAACGGAATGGGGTTCCCATGCCAGGAATAGCCGACATTGCTCTCGGGGCGGCCCCGATCGCCGGCGGCGCGCTGCTCGGCGCTGTGGCGGGAAATCTGAAGGGTCCGGACTTCCGGGGAATGATCAAAGCGGATCTTGAACTGCTGCAGCAGATTCCGCCCGAGAAGACCGAATTGCGTGCCGCCCTTGAACGGAGCATCGATGGGCGGATCGCCGACCTCATCGCGACCACCGACAAAAGTCGTCAGCTGCGTGAGATCGCTGCCGGCTACCGGGGCAACTGGCGCGACATCGTGGTGTTCGTCTGCTCCGTGCTCTTCACCGTCGTCTGGTGGAATGTGCCACACGGCCGGTCGAACTGGTTGATCATGTTCATCATTTTGATTCTGCTGTCGGTCATTGTGGCGATCTATGCCTCGCGCGGCGTGATCCAGGCGTTGATCGGCCTGCGCAAGCGGAAGGCCGGTTAGCCGGTCGGCGGCGACACGTTCGCGAACCCGTAAGCTGATCGGCGTGCCACCAGCAGCATCCGTGCCGACTCCCTACGAGGATCTGCTGCGCTTGGTACTTACTCGGGGGACGCCGAAGGCCGACCGGACCGGAACTGGAACCCGCAGCCTATTCGGACATCAATTGCGCTATGACCTGTCGGCGGGCTTCCCGCTCATCACCACCAAGAAAGTTCACCTGAAGTCGGTGATCTACGAGTTGCTCTGGTTCTTGCGCGGTGATTCGAACGTGGAGTGGCTACAGCGGCACGGAGTCTCGATTTGGGATGAATGGGCCTCCGCAACAGGCGATCTCGGACCTGTCTACGGTGTCCAATGGCGTTCGTGGCCCACGCCGTCGGGAACTCACGTCGATCAGATCAGCGCCGCGCTCGAGTTGCTGCGCACCGATCCGGATTCACGGCGCATCATCGTGTCGGCCTGGAACGTCGGTGAGATCCCGCAGATGGCGTTGGCGCCTTGTCACGCGCTGTTCCAGTTCTACGTCGCCGACGGCCGACTCAGCTGTCAGCTCTATCAACGCAGCGCCGATATGTTCCTCGGGGTGCCGTTCAACATCGCAAGTTATGCCCTTCTCACTCACATGATGGCCGCGCAGGCGGGCCTCGAGGTGGGTGATTTCGTCTGGACCGGTGGGGACTGCCACATCTATGACAACCACGTCGATCAGGTGACCCGGCAACTCGGCAGAGATGCCCGTCCGTATCCGAAACTGATTCTGGCGCATCGTGATTCGATATTCGACTACGTGTATGACGATGTCGAGATCCGCGATTACGACCCCCATCCGGCAATCAAGGCCCCTGTCGCGGTATGAATTTGGGATTGGTCTGGGCGCAGTCGACGTCCGGGGTCATCGGTCGTGACGGCGGGATTCCCTGGCAGGTACCAGAGGACATGGCCCACTTCAAGCAGTTGACTACCGGCTGCACCGTGGTGATGGGGCGCCGCACCTGGGAATCGTTGCCGGCGCGGTTTCGGCCCCTGCCGGGACGGAGGAACGTCGTGCTTACCCGCCAGTCGGGCTATCACGCGGAGGGCGCGGAGGTGGTGGCTGCGCTGGACGATGCGCTGACCGACGACGAGACCTGGGTGATCGGCGGCGCTGAGATCTATCGCCTCGCATTGCCGGCCGCCACCCGATGCGAAGTGACCGAGATCGAGATCGACTTGGACCCCCGCGGCGACGACGCACTGGCGCCGGCGCTGGGCGAGCTGTGGGTCGGTTCGTCCGGTGACTGGAACATCAGCGGTGCCGGGCTGCGCTATCGATTCCACCACTACCTGCGGGCATGACTCGGCTCACCGTCGATCAGGCTCGGCGAATCGCCACTGCTGCACAGGGTTTCGCTGAGCCGCTGCCGCAAGGGCAGGTCACCCGGGCGCATCTGCGGCGGCTCGTCGAGCGCATCCAGGTGCTGCAACTCGATTCGGTGTCGGTGGCTGTGCGGGCCCACTACGCGCCGGTGTTCAGCAGACTGGGGCCATACGACCGCGCGGTGCTCGACCGTGCGGCGTGGAGTCACAGCGCCCGCGCACCTCGACTGCTTGTCGAGTACTGGGCCCATGAGGCGGCGTTGATGTCCGTCGAGGACTGGCCGTTGTTGCGGTGGCGGATGCGGGAATACACCCACGGCCGTTGGGAAACCGAGATCGTCAAGAAGAATGCGCGACTGGCCGACGAGATCGTCGCGGCCGTGACCGAACTCGGCCCCAGCACCGCGGGTCAGATCGAAACCCACCTTGCCGCTGACTCGCGAGGCCGAAAGGGGCCAGCCAATAAAGAGATGTGGGGGCGCAGCGATACGAAGTGGGTGGCAGAAGCACTGTTCGCCTCGGGCGCATTGACCACGGCGCATCGTGCCGGCTTTGCCCGTCATTACGACCTGGCCGAACGAGTGTTGCCCGCGCATGTGGTGACACGCGAAGTCGACGAGGCGCAAGCGGTGGAGGAACTCACGTTGCGCGCTTCGACGGCGCTGGGAGTCGCCACGGAGGCGGACATCCGAGATTACTTCCGGCTTCGGCCCGAGCAGGTTAAGCCCGCGCTCGCCGCGTTACTGGCGGCGGGCGAGGTAGAGCGAGTCGAGGTCTCGGGTTGGCCGGCGCCTGCCTACCTCCGCATGGGCCGGGCGATACCGCGACTCGATCGTGGCACGGCGCTGCTGTGTCCTTTCGACCCAATGATCTTCTTTCGCCCCCGGGTCGAGCGGTTGTTCGGCTTCGAATACCGCATCGAGATCTATACACCTGCGCCCAAACGTCAGTTCGGGTACTACGTCTGGCCGTTTCTGCTCGACGGCCGACTCGTCGGCCGAGTGGATCTCAAGGCGAATCGGGCAGCTCGCGCGCTCCATGCGGTGGGTGCATTCATAGAACCTGGTCAAGACCCTGTGCGGGTGGCTCTTGCGCTGGCCGGCCGCCTGATAACCATGGCGGGGTGGCTGGGGCTTGACCACGTCGAAGTCGGTGATCGCGGTGACCTCGTTGTCCACCTTCGCGATGCGCTGCGCCGGCTTGGCGGGTGACTGTCGCTCAGAACCCAACGCTACTGTTCTCGCGTGGCCGAGACGGCGCCGCTGCGCGTCCAACTGATCGCCAAGACCGAGTTCCTGGCGCCTCCAGACGTACCGTGGAGCACCGACGCGGATGGCGGCGAAGCGCTGCTCGAATTCGCCGGCCGTGCCTGCTATCAGAGTTGGTCGAAACCCAACCCGCGCACAGCAACCAACGCCGCCTATCTCAAGCACATCATCGACGTCGGTCACCTGTCGGTTCTCGAGCATGCGTCCGTCTCGCTCTACGTGACCGGAATTTCCCGCTCGTGCACCCATGAGCTGGTCCGGCACCGGCACTTCTCGTATTCCCAGCTGTCGCAGCGCTATGTGCCGGAAAACGATGCACAGGTGGTGGTGCCTCCGGGATTGGAGGACGACCCCGAGTTGCAGGACATACTGCTCGCCGCTGCGGATGCCAGTCGGGCGGCGTACGAGGAACTGCTGGAGAAACTCGAGGCCAAGTTCGTCGACCAGCCGAACGCGGTGTTGCGGCGCAAACAGGCACGCCAGGCTGCCCGCGCGGTGCTTCCCAACGACACCGAGACGCGAATCGTGGTGACCGGTAACTATCGGGCGTGGCGGCATTTCATCGCGATGCGAGCCAGCGAGAACGCCGATATCGAGATCCGCCGGTTGGCCATCGCTTGCCTGCGGGAACTGACGGCCGTCGCTCCGGCCGTATTCGCCGATTTCGAGATCACCACTTTCGCTGACGGCACCGAAGTGGCGACCAGCCCGCTCGCGACCGAGACGTAGAACTTCAAGGGGTAACCTAGTAGCCCGTGAGCACCAGCGGATTCGACGCCAGCGCCGAAATCGGCACGCTCCTGACCGCGATGGTTACGCCGTTTCACGCCGATGGAACGCTCGATATTGCCGGGGCGGTGCGGTTGGCCACCCATCTGGTTGATTCCGGTTGTGATGGTCTGGTGCTGTCGGGCACCACCGGCGAATCCCCGACCACCACTGACGACGAGAAGCTCCTTCTGTTGCGGGCCGTCTTGGAGGCTGTCGGTGACCGGGCCCGCATCATTGCCGGTGTCGGAACCTACGACACCGCTCACAGCGTGCATCTCGCCAAAGCAAGCGCCGCCGCGGGTGCCCACGGACTTTTGGTTGTTACGCCGTACTATTCGCGTCCGCCGCAAGCCGGATTGATCGGGCATTTCACCGCGGTCGCTGATGCCACCGACCTGCCCGTCGTGCTGTACGACATTCCCCCCCGGTCAGTGATCGCGATCGAATGGAACACGCTTCGTAAGCTGGCGAATCATCCGAACATCGTCGCGGTCAAAGACGCCAAGGGTGACCTACACGGAGCGGGGCAGATCATGGCCGACACCGGCCTTGTCTATTACTCAGGCGACGACGCACTGAATCTGCCCTGGTTGGCTATGGGCGCTACCGGCTTCGTCAGTGTCTGGGGTCACGTCGCTGCCAGTCAGTTACGAGAGATGTTGACCGCCTTCGCGTCCGGCGACATCGCCACCGCCCGGAAGATCGGTGTGGGCCTCGGACCGCTCAACTCAGCACAAGCCCGTCTTGGCGGAGTGGCGTTATCCAAGGCGGCACTTCGACTGCAGGGCATCAACGTCGGTGATCCGCGATTGCCGCAGGTGCCGGCCACCCCCGAACAACTCGACGAACTGGCCGCTGACCTGCGCGCCGCGAATGTAATGGGGTGAGCCCCAGGTGATTGCAGACCTCACGCCTCCCGGACCGCTGGCTCCAGGTGGTCTGCGCGTCACTGCGCTCGGCGGTATCGGCGAAATCGGCCGCAACATGACCGTTTTCGAGCATCTCGGCCGGCTGCTGATCGTCGACTGCGGGGTGTTATTCCCCGGACATGACGAGCCGGGAGTCGATCTGATCCTGCCCGACCTCCGGCATGTCGAAGATCGATTGGACGACGTTGAGGCGCTCGTCCTCACCCACGCGCACGAAGATCACATCGGCGCCATTCCCTTCCTCCTGAAATTGCGTGCCGACATACCGATCGTGGGTTCCAGATTCACCCTCGCATTGGTGGCCGCGAAATGTCGTGAGCATCGGATCAGCCCGGTGTTCGTGGAAGTGGCCGAAGGGCAGCGCAGCCGTCACGGCGTGTTCGAGTGTCAGTACTTTGCGGTCAATCATTCGATCCCCGATGCACTGGCGATCGCGATCCGTACCGGTGCCGGGACTGTGTTGCACACCGGTGACATCAAACTCGACCAGTTGCCGCTGGATGGACGCCCGACCGACCTGCCGGGGATGTCACGTCTCGGCGATGAGGGTGTGGATCTCTTTCTTTGCGACTCAACCAATTCCGAGGTCCCCGGTGTTGGTCCGTCGGAGAGCGAAGTGGGGCCGAACCTCCATCGGTTGATCCGGGGCGCCGATGGCCGGCGGGTCATCGTCGCGTGCTTCGCATCAAATGTCGATCGAATCCAGCAGATCATCGATGCCGCGGTCGTACTGGGGCGGCGAGTGTCATTCGTCGGTCGGTCCATGGTGCGAAACACGGGCATTGCCAAGGACCTGGGCTATCTGACCGTCGAGGACAGGAATGTCGTCGACATAGCGGCCGCAGAAGAGTTGCCGCCCGATCAGGTCGTGCTCATCACCACTGGCACTCAGGGTGAGCCGTTATCGGCGTTGTCTCGGATGTCGCGCGGCGAGCATCGCTCGATCACGATCACCGCAGACGACCTTATTATCCTGTCGTCGTCGCTGATACCGGGCAACGAAGAAGCTGTTTTCGGCGTCATCGATTCGCTGGCCAAGATCGGCGCGCGAGTGGTCACCAACCAGCAGGCCCGGGTGCACGTGTCGGGACACGCTTACGCGGGTGAATTGTTGTTCTTGTACAACGGTGTCCGCCCCCGCAATGTGATGCCGGTCCACGGCACGTGGCGCCATCTTCGCGCCAATGCCAAGCTGGCTGCTCGCAGCGGTGTGCCGGAGGATTCGATCCTGATCGCTGAAAACGGCGTGAGCGTCGACCTGATGTCTGGCCGTGCCACGATCTCGGGCGCGGTGCCCGTCGGCAAGATGTTCGTCGACGGCCTGGTGACAGGTGATGTCGGCGACGCCGCGCTGGGCGAGCGGCTGATACTGAGTTCCGGATTCATCGCCATCACCGTCGTGGTGCGCCGCGGAACCGGGCAGGCTGCGGCCCCGCCTCATCTGCATTCGCGCGGATTCTCGGAAGACCCCAAGGCCCTCGAGCCGGTCGTCCGAAAAGTGGAAGCCGAATTGGAGTCGTTGGCGAGCGGCAATGTCACCGACCCGGTGCGGATCGCTCAAGCCGTCCGTCGCACGGTCGGCAAATGGGTGGGGGAGACCTACCGGCGACAGCCGATGATCGTGCCGACCGTACTGGAGATCTAGCGGACCCGGCCCTTGGCCGGATCGCCCGCCGGGATGGGGCGAAGCATCTTGATGTCGGGTGCTCCGGACAGGTGCTCGCCGATTTCCCCGAACAATGTCGCCACCGAAGCCGCCGTGCTGTGTGTCTTGAGCGCATCTGAGTCGGCCCACTGTTCGATGAAGACAAAGGTGCCATCGACCTCGTGCAGGGAGTACAGCTCGCAGCCCGGCTCGCTATGCACCGCCTCGACCGCCCTGGTGCATGCGGCGCGAACCAGGTCGACGGACTCCGGCTTGACGGGGAAGCTGGCTACGACAACGACGGGCATGACTGCGCTCCTTGGGAATGCGGGTGGATGTCATTCACCGTAGGCCCTGACCCCGCAGCAGGGACGCCTTGAGGCCAGTGTGGCCTATGGTGCTGATGGGGTATTTGGGACTAGTCTTGCGGGCATGGCGAACAAGACGGCTGCGCGCTCTGCCAGCCGAACGACCAGGTCAACGACCACTTCCCGCTCCGCGAAGCCGGCCGCGCCTCGTCGTAAGCCCGCGCCAAAGCGCTCGACTTCACCGGTCTCGGGGACCGCCGCGGCGACCAGCCGCCTGGCACGGGCGACATGGCTGATGGTGGCGAAAGGCGTCGGATCGACCGCCCGTTCCGTCGGCCGTGCTCGCGATATCGATCCCGGACACCGCCGCGACGGCATAGCGCTGGCCTTGATCGGCGTCGCCGTTGTGGTCGCGGCGAGTTCCTGGTTCGATGCCGCCCGCCCGGTAGGGGCGTGGATCGACTCGGGATTGCGAAGCATCCTCGGTGGAGCCGTCATCACGCTACCGGTGGTTCTCGGCATCATCGCAGTGCTCTTGATGCGGACCGAATCCAATCCGGACGTGCGCCCGCGGCTGATCCTCGGCGTGGCGATGGCCGGATTGCCGGTGCTGGGGTTGTGGCACCTGTGGTCGGGCGCGCCGTCGGACCCGGCCGGCCGCCAACGGGCCGGAGGGTTCGTCGGGTTTGTGATCGGCGGTCCGCTCTCGGATGGCGTGACGGCATGGATCGCCACTCCGTTGCTGATCATCGGCTCGCTGTTCGGGGTGCTGTTGCTGACCGGCATGACCATTCGTGAACTGCCGGACACCCTGTACCAAATGTTCGCAACGCGTGGTTATGACGACGACGACGTCGACTACTACGACGACGACGACCGTGACGACCGTGACGACCTCGGTGACCCTGGCGACCTCGACGCCGTCGACGACCGGCCGAAGGCTGCCCCCGTCGACGACTTCTCCGACGGCTATTACGACGACCCGCGCGCCATCGAGGACGAGCCGGCCGCTTGGCCGGGTGCGTCCGGGCCAAGCGGCACGCCCACCGACAACTACCCCCTGGATGAGGGTGCGGCCACCGAGTCGGTTCCGGGCAAGGCTCGCCGTAAGAAGGTGACCAGTCCCAAGCCGTCCGGCAACACGTCAGGCAGCACGTCCGGCAATACCCTGGCGATCGACCGAGTCATCGAAGGCCCGTACCGCCTTCCTGCACTGGAACTGCTCGTCGCAGGAGATCCCCCCAAGCGTCGCAGTTCCGCCAACGACCAAATGGTCGAGGCGATTTCGTCGGTGCTCCAGCAGTTCAAGATCGACGCGGCCGTCACGGGTTGCACCCGTGGGCCGACGGTGACGCGCTACGAGGTCGAGTTGGGGCCGGGCGTGAAGGTCGAGAAGATCACCGCTCTGCAACGAAACATCGCGTACGCGGTTGCCACCGAAAGCGTCCGGATGCTCGCGCCGATCCCTGGCAAATCGGCCGTCGGCATCGAGGTGCCCAACATTGATCGGGAGATGGTTCGTCTTGCGGACGTATTGACCGCCGAATCGACGCGCCGGGATCACCACCCGCTGGTCATCGGACTCGGCAAGGACATCGAGGGTGATTTCGTGTCGGCCAACCTCGCCAAGATGCCGCATCTGCTGGTGGCCGGATCGACGGGCTCCGGTAAGTCGAGCTTTGTCAATTCGATGCTGGTGTCGCTGCTGGCCCGGGCGACGCCCGACGAGGTACGGATGATCCTCATCGACCCGAAAATGGTGGAGTTGACGCCATACGAGGGCATTCCGCATCTGATCACTCCGATCATCACCCAGCCTAAGAAAGCCGCGGCCGCGCTGGCCTGGCTGGTCGAGGAGATGGAACAGCGCTACCAGGACATGCAGGCCTCGCGGGTGCGCCACATCGACGATTTCAACGCCAAGGTGCGGTCCGGTGAAATCACCACGCCACTGGGCAGCGAGCGGGTCTACAAGCCGTACCCGTACATCATCGCCATCGTCGATGAGTTGGCCGATCTGATGATGACGGCGCCCCGCGACGTCGAAGACGCGATCGTGCGGATCACGCAGAAAGCCCGTGCCGCCGGTATCCATTTGGTGCTGGCCACGCAGCGGCCATCGGTGGATGTCGTGACCGGCCTGATCAAGACGAATGTGCCGTCGAGGCTCGCCTTCGCCACATCGTCGCTGACGGACAGCCGAGTCATTCTCGATCAGCCGGGTGCCGAGAAGCTGATCGGGATGGGCGATGGCCTGTTCCTTCCGATGGGTGCGAGCAAGCCGAAGCGTCTGCAAGGCGCGTACATCACCGACGAAGAGATCCACGCAGTCGTACAGGCCTGTAAGGACCAGGCCGAGCCTGATTACACCGAGGGCGTGACCGCTGCGAAGGCTGCGGGCGATCGGTCCGATGTCGACCCCGACATCGGCGACGACATGGACGTGTTCCTTCAAGCCGTCGAGTTGGTGGTTTCCAGCCAGTTCGGGTCGACGTCGATGCTTCAGCGCAAGCTGCGGGTGGGCTTCGCCAAAGCAGGCCGGCTGATGGATCTGATGGAGACCCGCGACATTGTGGGGCCCTCCGAGGGTTCGAAGGCGCGTGAGGTGCTGATCAAGCCGGACGAATTGGCGGGCACGTTGATGTTGATCCGCGGCGGGTCCCCCAACGGTGACGACTGATGGTGTTTGGCGTCGAACTCGACGAAATGGTGCGACCTTCTCGATCCCTCCCGCCCAAACTCACGTCTGGGCGGGAGGGATCGAGCACTTATAAGACGAGGAGCATCCGGGTGTTGCCAAGGATGTTCGGCTTGACGTAGCTGAGATCCAAGAATTCGGCGACACCGACGTCGTAGGAGCGGCACATCTCCTCGTACACCTCGGCGGTGACGGGGGTGCCGTCGATTTCGTTGAACCCGTGGCGAGCGAAGAAGTCGGTTTCGAACGTCAGAACGAACAACCGCTCGAGTTCCAGCTCGCGTGCCACCTCAAGCAACCGATCGACTACCAGGTGGCCGATTCCCTGACCCTTAACGCTCGGATCCACGGCAACCGTGCGCAACTCGCCCAGATCGGCCCACAACACGTGTAGTGCACCACAGCCGACCACCCTGGCGTCGACTTCGGCCACCCAGAACTCCTGAACAGCCTCATAGAGGGTGACGAGGTTCTTCTCCAGCAGGATCTTGCCGGCATAGGTGTCGACCAGGCGTTTGATATCGGGCACATCAGAGGTTCGGGCACGCCGGACTACGACACCTTTCACGGATGCACAGTATCGTTCGCCGGCCGGTTGGGCGCCAACCGATATTCGTAGAGGCCTCACCCGATAGTCTGATCGCGTGTCGGGAGAACCCCAACCAGGTCAATCGGTCAATCGTGGCCTCGTTGGCAACATCCCGAACCTGCTCACGGGCCTTCGGCTTGTGCTCGTGCCGGTGTTCCTGCTGTTTCTATTCGCCGGCGACGGACACGAAACATCGGGCCGGATAACCGCTTTCATCATTTTCTCGGTTGCCGTCATCACCGATCGGCTGGACGGCTCATTGGCCCGCAGCTATGACGTGGTGAGCGAATTCGGAAAACTGGCGGATCCGATTGCCGACAAGATGCTCATCGGGGCGGCACTGATCGGTCTGTCGATGCTCGGTGACCTGCCCTGGTGGGTAACCGTCGTGATCCTGATCCGCGAGCTGGGAATCACGGTCCTGCGGTTCGCCGTGATACGTCGGGGTGTCATCCCCGCGAGTCGCGGCGGAAAGCTCAAGACTCTCGTGCAGGCGATCGCGATCGGTCTGTTTGTCTTGCCGCTGCACAATTGGCCGTCCATCTGGCTCACGGTGGCGTGGTGGGTGATGGGCGCCGCGATCGTCCTCACCCTGGTGACGGGTCTCGACTACGTGGTTTCTGCTGTCAAAGACTCGGGTGTCAAAGACCCGGGTCGCGGATCTGCGGCCAGCCGATAATGCCGACTTCGGCCTGTCCGGGAACCAATCGGAGGGTTGCTGCGTTCCAATTAGTGCTGCGACTACCGGAGGAGGGCTGCAGGGATGGCCGTATTACTGCGTGAAGTGATCGGTGACGTTTTGCGCGACACCCGCACTACGCAGGGGCGCACCTTGCGTGAAATCTCCGATTCGGCCCGGGTCAGCCTGGGCTACCTGTCGGAGATCGAGCGGGGGCGCAAAGAGGCTTCCAGTGAACTGCTGAGCGCGATCTGCGGAGCCTTGGACGTGCCCCTGTCGCGCGTGTTGTCGTCCGCGGGACAGAAGCTGGCCGACGAAGAGTGCATTGCGACTCTGGCATCATTGGCGAAGGTCGCCAAGGTCCCGGAGGTCCCGAACGTTGTAGTCATACCTCGCCCGGTCACCAAGGCGGTCGCCTGAGCGGCATAGTCCGGTTAGGGCGGCATGAACCGATAAGTTGAGCTCGCTGAGAAGCTCGACTACAACGGGACCGTAATTACGGCACTGGAAACGAAGGCAGGGCAACCGATGGCCAATCCGTTCGTCAAGGCGTGGAAGTACTTGATGGCGTTGTTCAACTCCAAGGTCGACGAGTACGCCGATCCGAAGATTCAGATTCAGCAAGCCATCGAGGAAGCTCAGCGGCAACATCAGGCGTTGACTCAGCAGGCCGCACAGGTCATCGGCAATCAGCGTCAACTCGAGATGCGGCTCAATCGACAGCTTGCTGACATTGAAAAATTGCAGGTCAATGTGCGGCAGGCGCTGACCCTCGCCGACCAGTCCGTCTCTGTCGGCGACGCGGCGAAGTCCACCGAGTACACCAACGCTGCCGAGGCGTTCGCGGCTCAACTGGTGACGGCTGAGCAGAGCGTCGAGGACCTCAAGGCACTGCACGACCAGGCGCTGCAAGCGGCCGGGCAGGCTAAGAAAGCCGTTGAGCAGAACGCCATGGTTCTGCAGCAGAAGATTGCGGAACGTACCAAGCTGCTGTCACAGCTTGAGCAGGCGAAGATGCAGGAGCAGGTCAGTGCTTCTTTGCGCTCGATGAGCGAGATCGCAGCTCCAGGTACCACCCCGAGCCTCGACGAAGTGCGGGACAAGATCGAGCGTCGCTATGCCAACGCGATGGGCGCCACCGAGTTGGCACAAAACTCGGTACAGGGACGGATGATGGAAGTCCAGCAGGCCAGCGTGCAGATGGCCGGGCATTCCCGGTTGGAGCAGATCCGCGCCTCGATGCGCGGGGATGCGCTACCGTCCGGGGGTGCTGTGGCACCGGCGACACCCGCGGTGACGCCTGCTGCAGAACCCCCACTCGGACAGTAGAGGCCGGATTTCTTGATGGCTGTGAAGCGCGACCGGGCGGGATCGGCGGCACGGAATTTGAGGTCTGGCCGGCGTTCCGCGGTGCAGCGCTGTATCGATGCCGTCAGCGAGTATGCAGACGTCGCGGCACAGAAACTCAGCGCAGTGTCCGACCCGCGCGCCCGCCTGCTGCGGAAGCGCCGGTGGGCACTGAGGCTGGCCCTGTTCTTCACCGTCGCGTCGGTCTTCTGGGTGATCATCACGGCCATGCTTGCGACATGGAGTACGCCGGTTTGGGCCTTGCTGATCACCGGCATCATTGCCGCCGGGGCCGCGGTTCCCGCAACACTCCTGCTGTTCCGTTATCGCTGGCTGAGGGCCGAGCCGTTGCCGATGCAACGTCAGGTGGTGGGTCGGCGACTTCCACCACCCGACTCTGCGGCTCGGTCGTCGATGTCTGCGTTGGGCGCTTCCGAGCGCGGCCTTCAGTCGTTGATCGGTGTCATCGAGCGCGGCAAGATGTTGCCGCCCGAGGAGATTCAGGACCTGACGGCGGCGGCAAGCCGAACCGCGGCCGCCATGGGTAACACGGCCGCCGAGGTGGTCTCCATGGAGCGGGCTGCTCAGGAGACACCGAATTCGCGCGCCTATCTCGTGCCCACCATCAATGCATTCACCGCGCAACTGAGTAGCGGAGTGCGTCAATACAACGAGATGGTCACTGCCGCGGCGCAGCTTGTGTCATCGGCGAATTCGGGTTCGATGTCGAGTTCGCCCATGTCGCAGCAGAGGTACCGCAACGACTTGGTGGCGGCAACCGACCGGCTGCTGGGTTGGTCGCAGGCGTTCGACGAGCTAGGGCAGCTGCGACAGTCGGGTTAGCGTTCCCACTGTTCAGAGCGTCGGCTTGAGAGCCGGTACGAATGCGCCGATGATGCCGCGGGCAATCGCTTTGGCCATGGCGTACATGTCGAAGTAGTCCCGCCACAGCGTGATTCGGCCGTTGGTCACCTCGAAGACGCCGCAGACCCAGAATTGAAGCCGCACAGGCCCGATGATCAGGACGTCGGTCCGCTCTGTGAGGACAGTTCCGCCGTTGACCGCGATGCGATGAGTCTTAACCTCGAACCTGCCCTTGCCCTGCAGGCCTCTGAACAGCTTCACGGTGCGGGCGCGGCCCCGGATAGTGGGGAAGCCGACGTTCTCGTACACGAGATTGTCATCGAGTACGGAGCTTGCCGTATCGAGGTCTTCAGCTTGGAGTGCGGACAGGAAAACCTCGACGGTGTGCGCGTTGTCGATATCGGAGCTCACGTTGGAGGTCTCGGTCATGCCCTGAGCGTAGTCGGCATTCTTCCGGGGCACCGGCCTGTGCGAGGGTGGGCCCATGCGAATCGCAGTGGTGGCCGGTCCGGAGCCGGGGCATGCCTTCCCTGCGCTGGCCCTGTGCCTTCGCTTGTCGGCCGCAGGCGAATCGCCCGTCCTGCTGACCGGAGTTCGATGGATCGGCGCTGCTCGAAACGCCGGCATCGACGTCGTCGAATTGGCCGGTCTGGATCCGGGCGAATCCGACGATGACACTGACGACGGCGCAAAAATCCACGGACGTGCTGCACGCATGGCGGTCCTCAACGCACCTGTGTTGCGCGAGTTGGCACCTGACCTGGTCGTGTCGGATGTGATCACGGCGTGTGGCGGCATGGCTGCGGATCTGATCGGCGTTCCGTGGGTCGAATTGGATCCGCATCCGCTGTATCTGCCTTCGAAGGGTCTGCCGCCTATCGGCAGCGGAATGGCGCCCGGCGTTGGTGTCCGTGGGCTGTTGCGGGATTCGCTGATGCGAAAGCTGACTGCTCGCTCGATCGGAGCGGGGTTGCGGCAACGAGAGGAAGCCCGCACCGGCATCGGGCTTCCCGGACCTGATCCTGGTCCGCTGCGCCGATTGATCGCCACCCTGCCTGCTCTCGAGGTACCCCGCCCGGACTGGCCGGCCGAGGCAGTCGTGGTGGGACCACTGCATTTCGAGCCCACCGATGCCGTTCTGGAAATTCCGCCGGGCGAAGGCCCACTCGTGATGGTGGCGCCGTCGACCGCGGTGACCGGCGCGAAGGGCCTCGCTGAGGTGGCACTGTCGGAATTGATACCCGGGGAGACCCTGCCGTCAGGGGCGCGGGTGGTGGTCTCGACCCTTGCCGATGGCGATCTTTCGATTCCGCCTTGGGCGACGGCCGGTCTGGGCCGCCAGGACATTCTGCTGCGCGCCGCGGATGTGGTGGTCTGCGGTGGCGGGCACGGCATGCTCTCCAAGGCTCTGATGGCCCAGACCCCGCTGGTGGTGGTACCCGGCGGGGGCGATCAATGGGAGCTTGCGAATCGTGTGGTGCGGCAAGGCTCTGGTCGAATGATTCGGCCACTGACCGGGCCGGCACTGGTCACCGAAGTGAATGAGGTGTTGTCTTCACCAACCTATCGGCACGCGGCGGAGCGGGCCGGCGCGAGCATTGTGGACGTCGCCGATCCGGTTCAGGTATGCCGTGAAGCGTTGCGGCCGGCTGGGTAGGTTGAGGGTGTGCGGCTGACGGAATTCAACGAGCTCGTCTCCGGGCGGTTCGGTCGAGCCCGGGCATCCTCCATGCTGGTGGATCATGTGTTGACCGGTCTCGGCGGGCGCACCGCCGCGCAGGCGATCGAGGACGGCGCCGAACCCCGCGACGTGTGGCGGGCACTGTGCGCCGACTTCGACGTGCCGCGCGATCAGTGGTGATTCGATGTGCGCCGAGGCTGCGGTGAGATCGCGTTTGAGCCCGCGATCGTGATCTGAGCGCAGGCTCGGCGCGTCGGTGCACGCCTGTAGCCCCTTCGAACAGATGTTCGCTATGGTGGGCGGTGTTCGACCGTGGACATCTTGTCGGTGGCGTGTTCTAACGTCACCGCCAATCGACCGCACACGGTCAACCGAACATCGGAAAGAACGGAGACCCTCATGGCGAAGCAGGCCCCGGATCGCGAAAAGGCACTCGAACTCGCGATCGCGCAGATCGAGAAGAACCACGGCAAGGGCTCGGTGATGCGGCTCGGGGACGACGTTCGTCCACCGATCTCCGTCATCCCGACGGGCTCAATCGCACTCGATGTCGCCTTGGGTATCGGCGGGCTGCCCCGTGGCCGCATCGTCGAGATCTACGGCCCGGAATCCTCGGGCAAGACGACGGTCGCATTGCACGCGGTAGCCAACGCCCAGGCCGCGGGCGGCATTGCCGCATTCATCGACGCTGAACACGCTCTCGACCCCGAGTACGCCAAAAAGCTTGGGGTCGATACCGATTCGTTGTTGGTTAGCCAGCCCGATACCGGGGAGCAGGCACTGGAGATCGCGGACATGTTGGTCCGGTCGGGAGCGCTCGACGTCTTGGTCATCGACTCGGTGGCGGCTCTGGTGCCTCGTGCCGAGATCGAAGGCGAGATGGGCGACAGCCATGTCGGCCTGCAGGCCCGATTGATGAGCCAGGCGCTGCGAAAGATGACCGGCGCGCTGAACAATTCGGGCACCACGGCGATCTTCATCAACCAGTTGCGCGAAAAAATTGGAGTGATGTTCGGGTGTTTCAACTACAGCACTCGGGTTCAACTCGCCGACGGCACGACCGAGAAAATCGGCAAGATCGTCAACCAGAAGATGGATGTCGAAGTGTTGTCGTACGACCCCGACACCGACAAGATCGTTCCGCGGAAAGTGGTGAACTGGTTCAATAACGGACCTGCCGAGCAGTTCTTGCAATTCACGGTGGAGAAGTCGGGCGGAAACGGCAAGTCGCAGTTCGCCGCGACGCCTAATCATCTGATTCGGACGCCGGGCGGATGGTCTGAGGCCGGTGATCTCATTGCCGGGGATCGTGTGCTGGCAGCCGAACCG
>Ga0075163_10002220_pt1 | contig 26176 bp, 19 predicted proteins | sample JI1023141ADNA_FD_71478 | JGI IMG/M metagenome (GOLD analysis project Ga0075163, IMG submission 71478) | Wastewater effluent complex algal communities from Wisconsin, to seasonally profile nutrient transformation and Carbon sequestration -... | ecosystem: Engineered > WWTP > Effluent > Algae...
CCGCCCTGGACGGTGAAGCGGGCGTGCTCGGGGTTGAGGAACAGGTCCTCGCTGAAGCGGATGTCGCCGGTGCTGCGGCCGACGGTGTGGTTGGTCGCGCTGAGGTGATAGGTGACGCCGTCGCCGCCCTCGCCCTTGATGACGACCAGCCGCGGGACCACGGCCTGCTGCTGGAGCGCGCCGAAGAACATGGTCTTGGCGGCGGGCTTGCTCGAGCCGCCGACCGGGCCCTCGGGCAGGCCGGTGACCGCGTTGAAGCGCGGCGAGGCGGCCTGCGACGGGACGCCGCCCTCGGCCGGGCGCGGGGCGGCGGTCGACGGGGCCGGGGCCGGCTGCACGGTGGGCAGCTGCATGGTGCCCATCGGCTTGGCGCTGGACTGGGGCCCGGTGACGCCGCCGGGGGAGGCGGCCACCGGCGCGGCGGGCGAACGGTTCAGCGCGGCGCCGCGGGACGTCGGCTCGGCGCTCGGGGCCAAGCCGTGGGGCGTGCTGGCGCTGGCTCTCGCCTCGGCGAGGACCGAGGCCGTCGTCGAGCCGCCCGCCTGCGTGCCGCCGGGGCCGACCGCGGGCTGCACCCCGCCCGGCGTGGTGGCGACCATCCGCGGGGCGAGCACGCTGGCGCAGCGGTCACAGGTAACAGCGCGCAGCAGGTTCAGGTGGCTGCACACCGAACAGGCGAGGCCAAGTTCCATGACCCGGGGATCCTCGTCTGCCGCGGACCTTGTTGTCAACGCGAAGGCCGAGGTTTCGCGGGCGCCCGATCCGGGCCCGGCCGGTCCGCGCCGCGCTGGACCAGCGGGCGCAGGTCGAGGCACGCCGGATCCGCGTCCGCCCGCCCCGGGGGGCAGCCAGCGGCGGTCTGGAGCGCCTGGGCGGCCTGCGCCTCCGCGCGGGTGCCGGCCTGCGCGGCCTCGACGGCCTGGCGAAGCTCGGCCTGGAACGGCCCGAGCGCGGCCGGGGCGAGCGGCTCGAAGGGCGGCGCGATCACGCCGGTCAGCCAGCGTTCCACGGTGATCTCCCAGCCCTTGGTGCGCACGGCCGGCAGCGGCGGGACCGGATCCGGGGGCCCGGGGCTGGCCGCGAGCTGGCGCGCGAGCGCGGCCGCGGCGGCGTCGCGGGCGAGGCCGTGGACGCCGACGTAGCGGCGCAGCAGCGCGGCGACGGCCTCGCGCGGGCGCCGGGCGGGCGCGACCTGGCCGAGGCGCCAGGCGGCGATCGCCGCGAGCGCGGGGTCGGCCGACTGCAGGCGCTCGTAGAGGCGCGCGACCTGATCGTCGGGGGTCAGCGCGGCCTCGGCGAACGCGCAGACGCGGCGCTGCAGCGCGTGGTTGCTCTGCGCGGCCATGCGTGACACCCGCGGGAGATCGCCGGCGCTGCCGGGCACGCCGGTGCGGGCCAGCGCGGCGCAGGCGAGCGCGGCGATCAGGCCCTCCTGCTCGGGCACGGCGAAGCGGCGCAGGTGGTCGGCGGCCGCGGGGGCGCTGCTGCGGGCGAGCGACCAGGCGGCGGCGTACCAGCTCTCGCGGGTCGGCTCGCTCGCGGCCATCAGGTCGCCGAAGACGGGCACGGCGTCGGGGTCGTCGAGCTCGCCGGCGGCCCGGATCGCGGCGGCGCGGGCCTGCTCGAACGCCTCGCGCACGGTCCGCGTCGCGTCGCGCGGGGCGGTCAGCTGCGCGCCCATGCGGGCGAGCGGGACGGCGGTGGCCGGCAGGGCGAGGCGGCCGAGGTGCTCCGCGGCCCGCAGGCGCGCGCCGACGGGGCCGCGGCCGAGGGCGTCGACGAGCGCGCGGCGCAGGCCGGTCCTGCGGTTCGGCGCGGACTCGTCGCGGGCCCAGGCGTGGATGTCGCGGGGATCGCTGCGGTCGAGCGCGTCGAGGAGCAGCTCGCGCGGGGCCTCGTCGGTCGGCTCGCGGCGGATCCTCAGCAGCGCGAGGTCGAGGAGCGCGAGCATCGTGCCGCTGGCCTCGGCGAGGTCGAGCGCGCGGCGGCCGACCTCCTCCAAAACCTCCGGGGCGCCGCCGTCGGCGAGGATCGCCCGCAGCTGGGCCTCGGCCTCGCGGACCTGGCCGCGGCCCAGCGTCAGCTCGGCCATGCGCAGCCGCGCCTGCGCGTGCTTCGGGTCGCGCTGCAGGATGCCGGCGTAGGTCCGCGCGGCCTCGTCGAGGTCGCCGCGGCGCTCGTAGAGCTCGCCGAGGCGGACGAGCACCCGCGCGTGCTCGGGCCCGCCGCCCTCGCTGCGGGCCGCGGCCGCGAGCACGCGCTCGATGTCCCCGGTGTCGAAGGCCAGCTCCGCGAGCTCGGCCAGGACGTCGGCGCTGCGCTTGGGGTCCTGGGCCATGAGCTGCTCGAGCGTCGCCATCGCCGCGTCGCCGCGGCCGGCCCGGCGCAGCGCCAGCGCGAGCTCGCCGAGGCGCTCGGGGTCCTGCGGGCGCAGCTTGACGAGCTTCTCGTGGATGCCGACGGCGCGGCCAAACTTCTCCTCGCGGGTGTAGAGCTCGGCGAGCAGCAGGCCGGCCTCGAGCGCGAGCGCCGGGTCTTTCGGGTCGTCGAGGTCGGTGAGCGCCTGCTTCTCGATCGTCTGGCGCTTGCTGGCGAACTGCGAGAAGGTCCCGCCGACGAGCAGGTCGACGACGCGGGTGCGGGCCTCGTCGTGCAGCAGGCGGTGCTCGGGCGCGCGGGTCAGCTCGAAGATCTGCTGCCAGGTCGCGAGCGCGCGCTGCGGGACGCGGTCGTCCTGCTCGAGCAGCGCGCGCAGCCGCAGGTACTTCGGCTCGCGCGGCGCGGCCTGCAGCGCGCGGTCGAGCGAGAGCGCGGCCTCCGGGCGCCGGTGCTCGCTGAGGATCTCCGCGTGGCGGGCCCAGCCGGCGTGCCCGGGCCGGATCAGCCCCGGCAGCACCGCCCACTCCTTGAGCGCGTCGGCCTCGCGGCCCATCTGAAACAGCTGCTCGCCGAGCGCGATGCGGGCGTCCGGGTCGCGCGGGTGGGCCTTCACCAGCCGCTGCGCGATCGCCAGGGCGCGCTCGGGCTCGTCGTTGAGGTTGTAGAAGTCGAGGAGGCGCAGCAGCGTGGCGCCGTGGCGGCGGCGGCGGCCTCGATCTCGGCGGCGACCTGCAGGCCCTGCGGGCGCTTGCCGCCGCCGATCAGCCGCCCCGCGAGCTCGAGCCCGAGCTGCACGCGCTCCGGGTTGCGGGCGCCGAGGCGGTGGAACTCGGCGAGCGCCGCGTCGGCGTCGCCGCCCGACTCGAGCGCGCCGATCAAGGCGGCGCGGGCCTCCGGATCGGCCGGGTCGGCGGCGAGGGCCCTGCGCCACGCGGGCACCGAATCGCCGCCGACGGCCGTCTGCGCCCGCGCGAGCGTCCGCCAGCCGGCGGGGTCGTTGGCATGCTTCGGGTCGGCGAGGAAGCGCTCGAGCCGGGCGACCAGCGCCTCGCCGGTGCCCTGGCGCTGGGCGGCCTCGAAGATCAGGCCCCACGCGGCGTCGCGCTCGAGCGGGCCGGCGCCGGCCTCGAGCTGCGTCCACATCAGATCCGCGGCGCCGCCGGGGTCGCCGGCCTGCAGGCGCGCGCGGGCCCACTCGGCGCGCAGGCCGGGGCGCTCGGCCTCGCGGGCGCCGGCGATCGCGGCGGTGTAGGCCGTGTCGGCGGCGCCGCGCTGGCCGGCCCGACCGGCGGCGCGGGCGAGGCGGAGCTGGGCGGCCTGGCCGGGGCTCAGGGCGGCGAGCGCCTCGGCCAGGCGCAGGGCGTCCGCGGCCCGCTGGGCCTGATCGGCGCGGGTGTAGGCGTCCTGCAGGAGCTTGCCGCGGGCCTCGCCGCGGGCGCGCCCGGCCGCCTGCTCGAGCGCTGCGATCGCCGCGGGGGCGTCGCCGGCGGCCTCGAGCGCGCGCACGCGCAGGTCGAGGACGCGCGGCTGCAGACCGCCGGCCCGCGGCTCGAGGACGGCGAGGCGATCGGCCGCGGCCCGGGCGTCGCCGAGGGCGAGGCGGGCGCGGGCGTCGAGGATGCCGAGGGCGAGGTCGTCGGGGTCGCGGGCGCGGGCCTCGGCGATCTTTCGGGCGAGCGCGGCCTTGCCGATCGAGCCCTCGAGCGCCCGCCACTGGGCCGCGTCGAGCGGGCTCTTGCGCAGCTTGGCGAACCGCTGGGTCACGAGGGCCGGGTCGGCGGCGCCGCGCTCGAGGGTCCACTCGTCGCCGGGGGGGGCGAAGTGGACGGCGAAGTGGACGGCCGAGTGGACGGCGGCCCGGGCGGTGGCCACCTGACCCATGAGACATGCCCCAAAGACCAGACCAAGTCCGGGGCCCAGGACCGCCCGCGCTGGCAGACGGAGCCGGGCAGGGCGCGGCACGACGGGCATGCCCGGCCAGCGTAGCAGGTCAGCGGACGGGCCGCCTGGCGCGTCGATCCGCGCGGGAGGCGCTGGCATCGGCCGCGGACGCGGGTCTGCTCCGGGCGTCGGCGGAGATCGGCCGCCATCGCGGGAGGTCGGCCCGGACCCCGGCGCGCGCGACCGGGTCCGGGGCCGGCACGGCTCACGCGCGCGGGGCTTGACCGTCCAGGCGCCCGGTCTACATTGCCCGCCCGAGAACCCCGCCATGCCAATCTATGCCTATCGTTGTCAGAACTGCGGCGCGGACGCGGAGTACATCCAGAAGTTCAGCGACCCGCCGATGTCCGTGTGCGAGACCTGCGGCGGGCCGCTCGAGCGCGCGGTGACGGCGGCGGCGTTCCACCTCAAGGGCGGCGGCTGGTACAAGGACGGCTACGCGAGCGCCAAGGCGGACGGCGGCAAGAGCGAGGGCGGCGAGGCCAAGACCGAGGGCAAGGCCGACAGCAAGCCCGCGGAGACGAAGACGGAGAGCAAGCCGGCGGCCGCCTCCGACGGCGGCGGGGCCAGCTCGAGCGCGAAGGCGGCCGCGGAGTGAGCGCGACGGTGATCGACGGCAAGGCCTGCGCGGCCGGGCTGTCGACGGAGGTCGCGGCGCGTGCGGCGGCCTGCAGCGCGCGCGGGGCGGCGCCCGGGCTCGCGGTCGTGCTGGTCGGCGACGACCCGGCCTCGCAGGTGTACGTGCGCAGCAAGGAGAAGCGGGCCGCCGAGATCGGCGTGACGACCCGCGATCACCGGCTGCCCGCGACGACGACGACGGCGGAGCTGCTGCGCCTGGTCGCCAACCTCAACGCCGACCCCGCGATCGACGGCATCCTCGTGCAGCTGCCGCTGCCGCGCCAGGTCGACAGCGCGGCGGTGCTGCGGGCGATCGCGCCGGCCAAGGACGTCGACGGCTTTCACCCCGACAACCTCGGCCTGCTGGTCCTCGGCACCCCGCGCTTCGTCGCCTGCACGCCGCAGGGCTGCATGCGCCTGCTCGACCGCGCCGGGGCGCAGCTCGCGGGCAAGCGCGCGCTGGTGATCGGGCGCTCGACGATCGTCGGCAAGCCGATGGCCCAGCTGCTCGTGCACGCCGACGCGACCGTGACCGTCGCGCACTCGCGCACCGCCGACCTCGCCGCCGAGGTCGCGCGAGCCGACGTCGTGGTCGCGGCGATCGGCCGCCCGGAGCACGTCCGCGGCGCGTGGATCAAGGAGGGCGCGGTCGTCATCGATGTCGGCATGAACCGGCTCGAGGGCGGGCGGCTCGTCGGCGACGTCGAGTATGCGGCGGCGGCGGAGCGGGCCTCGGCGATCACGCCGGTGCCCGGCGGCGTCGGGCCGATGACGATCGCGTGCTTGCTCAGCAACGTGGTCGACGCGGCCGAGCGGCGCGCCGGGCTGCGCTGAGCTTCGCCCGCGGGCCGGCGGGGTCTGGCATGGGTCTGCGCGGGCTGTGGGTGGGCGAGGCGGACGATGATGCGGGGCGGCGGGGTCCGGCGTCTGCGCGGGCTGTGGGTGGGCGACGCGGACGACGTCGCGCGGGCCGGCGGGGTCCGGCATGGGGGCCCGCGCAACCTGGCGCAGCCGGGTGTCCGAAGGGGTCCTGGCCCTCAAACACGGCGGGCGCACCGTATCGCGTCCGACTTCATCGGTCCCGCCGGACTCGGTCCAGGACCCCTTCGGCCCCCCGGCACCCAGGCTTGCGCTGAAGGACCGTACGGTCGGCGTAGCCGAAAGCCGGACCCCGCCGACCCTCGGGGCGCGCATGGGTGGCGCGGGCATGTCCGGGCGAACAGCTCGCGGCGACCTGACCCGGGTATACGAGAGACATGGCTCGAAGGACATGTCTGCGGGGACATGTCCGGGGGGACATGTCCGGGGACATGCTCGCGGGACATGCTCGCAAGACATGTTCGCGAGGACATGTCCACGGGGACATGCCCGTAAGGACATGTCCGTGGAGACATATCGCTGGTTTCAGGGCCGGTGCGGGTCCGGCTCTCGGCTGCGCCGACCGCCCCGTCCCTTGGCGAAAGCCTGGGTGCCGGGGGGCCGAAGGGGTCCTGGACCGAGTCCGGCGGGACCGATGAAGTCGGGCGCGGTACGGTGCGCCCGCCGTGTTTGAGGGCCAGGACCCCTTCGGACACCCGGCTGCGCCAGGTTGCGCGGGCGTCTTGCCGGACCCGCGCCGGGCCGTGCCACGGAGTTCGCGCATCGCTCCACGAACGCCCGGGCCGAAACGAACGCCCGGGCCGAAACGAACGCCCGGCCGAAACGAACGCCCGGGCCGAAACGAACGCCCGGGCCGAAACGAACGCCCGGCCGAAACGAACGCCCGGCCGAAACGAACGCCCGGCCGACGACGAACGCCCGGGCCGACGACGAACGCCGGGCCGAGGTCGGCCCGGCGAGGCGGCGATTACATGCCGAGCAGCTCGCGCACGCTGCCGGCGACCGCGGCGGTCGGCAGGCACATGCGGGCGCCCGCGGCGCGTGCAGCGGTCCGGATCTCGTCGGTGGGCGCGTCGTGGACGGCGATGATCTGCGGGGGCGAGCCGGCGGCGGCGAGCTTCTGGATCACCTCGCTGGTCTTCAGGTCGGGCACGCCCATCGACAGGATGACGTAGCGGGGCGGGGCCGACTGGGCGACGAGCAGGGCGTCGGCGCCGGTCTGGGCGGTCATCACCTCGACGACCGGGCTGCCGGTGCCGAGCTCCTCCTTCACGCGGGCGCGGAAGTCGGCGTTCTGCGTGATGAGCAGGACCTTGGCGATCTCGCGCTCGCGCGCGGCCGGCTCGGCGCCGCTCGACTGGTGGCGCACGTCCTCGCGGAGGTTGAAGGCCTCGAGCACGCGGCGGCGCACGTCGACGACGTCGAGCGGCTTCTTGAGGCAGGCGCCCGCGCCGGCGGCGAGGATGCGCTCCATGTTGGCCTCGGTGTAGTAGCCGGTGATCGCGATGATCTCCGTGTGCGTGGTCGCCGGGTCGCGCTTGAGGCGGGTGCAGACCTCGAAGCCGTCGACGCCGGGCATCATCAGGTCGAGGAAGATCAGCTGCGGGCGGAACAGGGCGACGCTGCGGCCGGCGTCGAAGGCGTCGCGCGCGACCTCGACGTCGAACTGGTGCGACAGCTCCTTGACCACGTCGCGCACGAGGTCGAGCACGACCGGCTCGTCGTCGATGACGAGGATGCGCCCGACCTCGCTGCCGGTCGGCACCGTGAACGGGATGCCCCGCTCCTGACACACGCGCTCGAGGTCCTCGCGACGCACGCGGCGGTGCCCGCCGACCGTCTTGAAGGCGGGGATCAGACCGTCCTCGATCCAGCGGATCACGGTGGTGGGCGTGACGCAGCAGATCCGCGCCACGTCATGGGTGGAGTAGGTGTCCTTGATCGGGGTGCGTCCGCGGCTCATAGATTGGGTGTCTTGCGGTCAGGGGGCTGGCGCGGTGCGGGGCGCTGTCGGCGTGGAGTTCCCGGGAGTGGGAGTCGAGGCAACGGAGGTATGGGGGGTGCCGGCGGGGTCGGCGGCGGCGGCCCCTTCGGCGGGGAGGAGGATCGTGAAGGTCGTGCCCTGGCCGGGCTGCGACCGGACCAGGATATCACCTCCGTGGTCCTTGAGGATGCCGTAGGAGATCGCCAGGCCGAGGCCGGTGCCCTTGCCGATCTCCTTCGTGCTGAAGAATGGATCGAAGATGCGGCCCTGGATCTCCGGAGGGATCCCCATGCCCTCGTCGGCGACCTCGAGCTTGACCCGGCCGTCGGCCTCGTGGCCCAGGCCGAGGCGGATCGTGCCGCCGCGGGGCATCGCGTCGACGGCGTTGCTCAGCAGGTTCAGGAGGACCTGCTCGAGCTGGTCGGCGTCGGCGAGGACCTCGGCGTCCGCCAGGCCCTCGCGCAGCACGCGAACGTTGTGCATGCGCCACTGGTACTCGCCGATGCCGATCACGCGGTCGATGATCTTGCGCAGGTCGACCTTGCGGCGCTTGCCGCCCTCCTGCTGGCGGGAGAACAGCAGCACGCCCTCGACGATCTTGCGGCAGCGCTCGCCGCTGGCGGCGATCTTCTCGACCTTGACGCGGACGTCGGGGTCGAGGGTCTGGCGCTCGAGCAGCAGCTTGCTGTAGCCGACGACGCCGCTCAGCGGGTTGTTGATCTCGTGGGCGATGCCGGCGGCGAGCAGGCCGACGGCGGCGAGCTTCTGGGCCTTGAGGATCTGGTCCTCGAGCGCGCGGCGGTGCCGCAGGTCGAGGCCGACGAGCACCGCGCCGATCACCAGGCCGGGGTCCTCGGGGGTGCGCGCCCCCGCGCGGTCGCGCAGCAGGCGGCCCTCGAGGTGGAGGGGGATCGCCGCGCCGTTGGCCCCGAGCACGCTGATCTCGCCGACGAACTGGCCGGTGCGGCGCAGGGTCTGCCACAGCTCGTCCCACGACGCGGGGCCCTGCAGACGGGCGACCTCCTCGCCGAATCGGCGGCCGCGGGCGTCCTCGGCGGCGATGCCGAGCAGCGCCTCGCTGGCGCGGTTCCACGTGATCACGCGGCCCTCGGCGTCGAGCGAGTCGATGAGGACGGTGGTCTGGTCGAGGACCATCGCCTGGTAGGCGGCGAGGGCCTCGGTCTCGAGCATCAACAGGCCGTTGCTGAGGCCGAGCGCGAGCTGCGGGGCGAGCGTGCCGAGCAGGCGGTGGGCCTGCGGGTCGACGCTGCCGGGCTCGTGGGCGCGCAGCAGCAGGTGGCCGACGACCCGCGAGGGCCCGCCGAGCACGACGCGCACGACCGGGCGGCTGGCGTCGAGCTCGCCGAGCAGCGGGCGGAGGATCGGCTCCATCGGGTCGACGTCGACCACCGGGGCGCCGGTCGCCCAGGTCGGCGGCGGCGCGAACTCGGGGTCGAGCGGGCCGAAGCGCGGGCCGTGGTCGGTGCGAAGCTGCCAGCGCTCCCAGCTCTCGCCGACGCGGGCGATCAGCGCGGCGCGGGCGAAGCCGAGGCCGGTCATCACCGCGGTGCAGGCCGCCGCGACGCTCTCCTGCGGGCGCAGCGACGAGGCGAGCAGGCGGTCGACCTGGGCGGCGAGGCGGGCCTCGAACTCGCGGAGCCGGCGCTCGCGCAGGTCGCGGATCAGGGCGACGGTCGGCGAGCCCTCGCCGCGGCCCGCCGCGAGCGAGAGCTCGACCGCGACGGTCTCGCCGTCGAGGCGGCGCAGGTCGAGCTCGCCGTGCCAGTTGCCGGCGCGCGCCTGGGCCATGCCCTGGCTCAGCGTGCGCGCGCCCTCGGGGTCGGCGAGCTCGAGCAGGCTGCGACCGAGCAGGCCGGCGCTGGCGGTGCCGCTGGCGGCGTCCTCGAGCGCGGCGTGGGCCTTGTCGGTGCGGGAGAACAGCTCGCGGGCGGCGGGGTTGGCGTGGACGATGCGGCCCTGGCCGTCGAGGAGGAGCAGGCCGTGGTCGAGGGCCTCGAGGCCGCGGGTGAGGGCGCGGCCCATCTCGGTCTCCGGGAGGCGCTCGCCCTGCTCGGGCTCGCAGGTGACGAGGACGTTGTCGCTGGCGAGCTTGCAGGCGCGGACGAGGGCGGGCAGGGGGCGGCCGAGGGCCGGGGCGAGCGAGAGCTCGAGGCTGAAGCGGTGGCCGGGCAGGCGCGGGCGCATGCCCATGAAGGCGCGGCCGAACGCGGCGCGCTCGCTGGCGCGGGCGATCCAGCCGAGCAGCGGCTCGCCGACGACCTCGGCGCGCGGGCGCTGGAGGTGCTCGAGCAGCGCCGCGTTGCAGGCGACGACGATGCCGGCCGGGTTGAGCACCGCGGTCGGGACCGCGAGGGCGTCGACGATCTCCCCGAAAGCGGCCAGGGGCGACAGCGGCAGGCCCTGCAGGGTCTTGTCGGCGATCGTGCCGCTCGCGCCGAGGCGCGTGAAGGAGGATGTCTTGGAGCCCTGACCCACGGAAGCTGCCCACCCATAGCAAAATTCAGCGGCCCATGCCCGTGTTCGCGGTCGCCCTGCGCGCCGGGGGCCACAGGGGGGGCTCTGACGGGCCGCCGCGGGGGGTCCCCTGCGGGGTCGCGATTTTTTGGTCGAGCGACGCGCTGGACCCGCTAGTCTCCGGCGGCGCAATGTCGATCACTCTCGACCCCTCCGCCTCGCCCCGGCCGCCGCGGCCCGCCGCCACCGTGGTGCTGCTGCGTGCCGCGGCCGATCCCGGCGCCGCGCCGGCGATCTTCATGCTGCGGCGCAGCGCGAGGAGCCCGTTCATGCCCGACGCGCTGGTGTTCCCCGGCGGGGCGGTCGACCCCGGCGACGGGCCGGCCGGCAGCGACGAGGCGTTCGAGGCCGCGGCCCGCCGCGAGTGCCAGGAGGAGGCCGGGGTGGTCCTCGGGGGCCGCGCGCTGCACTGGTTCGACACCTGGGTGACGCCCTCGGCCGAGCCGCGGCGCTACGAGGCCCGGTTCTTCCTCGCCGATCTCGGGGCCGACGAGGCCGGCGACGCCGCGGCCGACGGCCACGAGACGGTCGAGGGCCGGTGGGCGAGCGCCGCGGACTACCTCGAGCTGTGGGCGGCCGGGACGGTCGATCTCCCGCCGCCGACGCTGTGCACGCTGCTGCGCCTCGCGGACGGGCGGCTCGCCGGCCTGCGCGGGCTCGACCCGGAGGCCGCGCGCCCGCCCGTGCTGCCGAAGGCGCTGCTCGAGGCCGGCCCGGACGGCGAGCCGCGCATCGCGGTGGTCCTCCCGCACGACCCGGCCTACGCCGAGCTGCCCGGCGACGCGCTGCCCGGGCCCGAGCGCGCGCGCGACCTGCCGCCGCGGATGATCCGCGTCGGCGCGATCTGGAAGCCATGCTGAGCCGTGAGGGTGATATGTCCGCAGGGACAGGTGATGTGTCCGCGAGGACAGGTGAGGGTGACATGTCCGTGAGGACAGGTGACGTGTCCGCGAGGACAGGTGGTGGCGACATGTCCGCGAGGACAGGTGACATGTCCGCAGGGACAGGCGCACGCGGCGTGTCGGCGCGGGCTCATCGGCGCGGGTGGCTCGCGCTCGCCGCGGCGATCAACCTCGCGTGCGAGGCGGGCCGACCCGCCGAGCCGGCCGCCGCCAAGGCCGCCGATGCCGCCGCGCCCGTCGCCGCCGAGCCGACGCCCGCGCCGACCGTGGCCCACCCGCTGCTCGCGTGGCTCGACCCCGACGCGCTCTCGGCGGTCTACACCCGGGCCGACCCGACGCTCGACCTCGCGGCCCTCGCGGCGCTGTTCGCCGTGCCGCCGCGCGCGGCGCGGATGCTGCGCGACCTGCGGGCCTTCGACGACGGCCTGGCGACGCTGCTCGCGGGCGTGGGCCCGGCGCCGTCGACGTGGCTGCGGCCCGAGTCGCTGGCCTACCTGCCGCCGATCGCCCAGGGGCCGTACCTCGTGCGCGGGCTGACGAGGCCGCGCGCCGAGGTCGAGGCGTGGCTGAAGGCCGCGGGCCTCGCCCACGAGACGATCGAGGGCATGGCCGTGTACGCGCCGCTGCCCCCGTCCGACTCGGGCCCCAACCCGGTCGACGCGCTGCCGGATCACCTCGCCCCCGCGGCCGCGTTCCCGTGGCGGATCGTGTTCCTCGCCGACGACGTGATCGGCTGCCTGTCGCTGCGCGAGATCGGCGGCGGCCTCGGCCCGCTGACCGCCGCGCGCGACCTGCCGTCGTCGCAGATCGAGCTCAACCTGACCCGCGAGTTCACCGACGACCCCGACATGCAGCTCGACCTGTTCGCCAGCGGGCCGATGATGAGCCTCGACATCAGCGACGACGTCGGCGCCTTGCGCCTCGGCGTGCGCCGCTGGAGCCGCACCGGCCTCGACGGCGAGCTGATCCTCCAGCCGGTCGGCGACGCCGAGGCCGCCGCGAAGGAGCTCGAGGCCCGCTCGCCCGCGCTCGAGACCGACGTCGTGCGCGAGCTGTACCAGCGCGTCGCGTTCACGCCGGAGCCGCCGGTCGTGCGCGGCCGCCTGCAGCTGACCGAGGCCGACCTGCGCCTGCTGCGGGTGACGACCGCGGAGGCCGGGTGAGCCGCGCCGCGGCGGCGCGGAGCTTCGCCGCGGGACTGCTCGCCGCCTGCGGCGTGGGTGTCCCCGAGGACAGGTCCCTTGCGACAGGTCCTGCGGGACAGGTCGAGGTCCCGGCCCCGGCGCCGCCGGAGAGCCGCTGCGCCGCGCGGGACGACCTCGGCGGGCTCGCGTGGTTGCCGATGGACGTCCGCCTGGCCGCGCTCGTCGACCTCGAGAGCGCCGAGCTGCCGGGCGCGCTGCAGCAGCTGCAGCGAGGGGTGCAGGCGGGGCACGGGCTGCCGGTGGTCGCCGGGCTCGGGCTCGGGCAGCTCGGCCTGCAGCTCGGGATCTTGCGCCCGCAGCTGCACGCGGTCGGTCTCGAGCCGCGCGAGCTGGCGCTGCTGCACGACCGCAACGGCGCGGTGATCTGGGTGCTGCGCGCCCGCTGCGATCTCCGGGCGCTGCAGGCCGCGATCGCGGAGGCCTGGTCGCTGCGCTCGCGCGAGGTGACCGGCGGGGCGGTCGCGGAGTCGGTCGCCGGCGGCACCGGCCCGACCTTCGCGTTCGATGTCGCCTTCCTCTCGGAGGACCGCCTCGCCCTCGTGCCGCCCGGGACCGCGCCGCAGCTGCGCCGCTGGCTCGAGACCCCGCCCGTGCCCGCGACCCTCGGCGCCCAGCCGACCCCGCCGCCGCCGGGCGAGATCCTCGGCGAGCTGGCAGCGGCGCCGATCCGCGTGCTCCTGGCCGGCCGCGCGCTGCAGATGGACGGCGCCGCCGGGACCCCAGCGGTGCGGACGCTGCGGGCCACCGCCGCGGCGCTCGAGATCGACGGACGCCCCGCGACCCGATAGCCCGATCGACGGGCCGACCGGCGACGCGGCCGAGATCGGTACACCTCGGTACATCTCGGTGGAGATCGGCGACCCCGGGCGCGACCGCTCCTGTATGTCAGGACATGTCCTGAAGGCCAGGCCACGCCCGCCCCGCCGCGCGCCGCCGGGCCCCGCGGGCGCGTGCGTGTACAAGCGAGCGTCCGCGCGGTCCCGCGGCGCGGACAGGTGTCCTGGTGAGCTTTTGCAAAGGTCGTCGGGGTCCATGGCCCGTTTACGGGGGCGCTCGGCCCCGTGCAGGAGAGGCGCGCGGGCCGGAGTTGTGTTACCGTCCCGGCCTCTCGAGGAGTATCAGACACGTGAAGCTTCGTTCCCTTGCTGTTCCCATCCTGGTCCTGGGTCTCGCGGCCGGCTGCGGCAAAAAGACCCCCGAAGGCACGACCCCGCCGGGTGAGACCGGCAGCAACGACGCGACCGCCGGCGGCTCCGACGGCGGCGGCAGCGACGGCGGCGGAACCGACGCCGCGACGCCCCCCGGTGACACCGCCAAGCCCGGCGGCGAGGACCCGGCCGCGGGCGGCCCGGACCCGTCGAAGGTGTGCGACGCCGAGGTCTCGGACACGCCCAAGGCGCTGTTCGGCGACAACGTCCTGATCCGCCTGCCGAAGGGCGTCGAGCTGGTCGAGCAGACCCCGTTCTTCGCGCGCATCACCAGCAGCAACACGATGTCGACCTGCGACGCGATCGTCAGCTTCGCGGCGGTCGGCTACTTCCAGACCGACCCGAGCAAGTCGGTCACCAACGTGCGCGACGAGACGATGAAGGCCGCCCGCGGCTTCGGCTCCGGCGACGTCACGTGGGAAGAGGAGGCGACCAAGAATCGCAGCTACAGCGCCGCCTACGCGGTGCCCGAGGGCCCCAAGGGCGAGCCGCCGATCAAGGGCTGGATCGCCTTCAAGGAGAGCGGCGGCAACACCTTCTGGGTCGCCTACGAGACCCACCCGAACGCCTGGAACGCCGTCAAGAAGAGCTTTCAGGAGTCCGCCAAGCGCCTGATCATCGTCCCGCAGAAGAAGTGAGGCCCGCATGTCCCGCTCCCCCGCCGTCCCCGCCTCGCTGAGCACGCTCGGCTCGCTGGTCATGCTGGGCTTGCTCGCGGCCTGCTCCGTGTCCGCGTCGACCTCGACGCAGTCCGGCAGCGCCCCGCCGGCCGGGGACAGCGGCAGCGGGACCGGCAAGCCGGCCCTGGTGACCGACCAGGGCGCGGCCCCGGGCGCGGCCGCCGACCCCGGCGCCGCGCCTGCAGGCGGCCCGGGGGCCCCGGCACCCGCGGCCTGTACCCCGGCGCTCGCCGACATGGCGACCTCCCTGTTCGCCGGGCGCGTGGTCGTCAAGCTGCCGAAGGGCGTCGAGCTCGTCGAACAAAACCCGTTCTACGCCCAGTCGGCGGCGCCCCAGCAGGCGACCAGCTGCGGCGCGCCGGTCCGCTACGCCGCGGTCGGCTTCTTCGAGTGGCCCGCCAACGCCAGCATCACCCAGGTCCGCGACCAGCTGCTCGAGCTGCGCGGCATCCCGCTCGGGACCCTGACCTGGTCGGAGGAGGGCACCCGCGGCCGCCACTACACCGCGGCCTACAGCGCGGCCCAGGACCCGGCCACCCAGGCCCCGGCGACGCACGGCTGGGTGGTCCTGCGCGACGCACCCAACGACAAGTACGCCTACTTCGCCGTGTTCGAGACCGACGAGGCGTCGTGGACCGGCCTGCGCGCGGTGTTCCAGGACGCCGGCCGCAACCTCTTCGTCAAGCCGAAGGCGCTCCAGGGCCCGCCCCAGGTCGCTCCGGCCCCGAAAGAGGAGCCCAAGCCCAAAAAGAAGCCGAAGGCCAAGGCCGCGATCAAGCCGGCCCCCTGACCCGTCGGCGGCCGGTCGGCAGGCAGCCGGCCGGCCAAAGTCCGCTTGCAGCGGCCGTGCGAGTCGAGTAAAAGCGCAGTCCCAATCGCGCTGACCCTGTCGTCTAGGGGCCTAGGACAGTGGCCTTTCACGCCACCAACACGGGTTCGAATCCCGTCAGGGTCGCATCTTCAGCTCGTCGGGCTCGTAGCTCAGTCGGTAGAGCAACGGACTTTTAATCCGTGGGTCGTCGGTTCGATCCCGACCGGGCTCATCTTTTAAAAAGCGCCAGCAGCGACCCCAGCCAGGGTCGAGGCTGGCGTATCGCTTGAGCGCAGGCGGCGCAGCGCGAGGTCCATGCGCGCCCGACTGTGATCCGCGTCGACCCGCCGCGCCCGTCGTGGGGTCCAGCGCCCGCAGAACACGGCCCGCGGCGCCGCGGCGACCCGCCCGCGGCGCCGTCCTGGTGATCTTTTGGTACCCTGGCGACGATCGGCGATCCGCCGCTCGGCGCAGAGGAGAATCATGGCCAGCCCCGTTCGCATCAAGGTTCCGGCGCTCGCCGCGTCCGTCGGCGTGTTCACCCTCCTGGGCATCGGCCTGGCCCACGCGGCGCCGTCGAGCCTCGACGCCTGTCTCGCGGGTTGCAAGAAGTCGCACCTGTCGCAGACCAACCGCGCGACCTGTCGCCTCGACTGTGAGACCGACGCCGCCAGCGACCCGGACCAGATCCGGGCCCGCATGGCCCGCACCACCCCGACGCCGCCCGCGCGCACGACCCCGCCGGCCTCGACCCCGCCGGCCTCGACCCCGCCGACCCGCACGACCCCGCCGCCCGCCCGCTCCGCCGCCACGTGCAAGGCCGGCTGCGACGCGAACCGCGGCCTCTCCGTCGACGACCGCGCGAGCTGCAAGCTGGACTGCGAACAGGAGGCGCTGCCCGTCCCTGGCGACCGGCTCCCGCTCTCCGGCACCGCCACCGCCCCGGTCGTCACCCCGGTGCCCCGGCCCGGCCCGGCCCACACCCAGGCCGAGTTCCTGAACAAGTGCCACGCCTCGTGCAAGTCGGGCCCGAGCGCCCGCGAGGCGACCGACTTCGAGACCTGCAAGCTCGACTGCGACACGATGGCGAGCGTGCTGGACGTCGCCAGCCACTGGGTCCCGGACGCCTGGCGCACGCCGGTCCCCGCGACGACCCCACCGCCCGCCAGCGCCGTGCTCGCGGCCCGCCCGCCCGCGTCGACGACCCCGCCGGTCGCCCGGCCGCCGGTCCCATCATCCACGGCCGCGACCGCCGACGCCTGCACCGCGGCGCTCGAGCGCTGCAACGCGACCTGCACCCAGCACGAGGCGACCTGCGCCCGCGCCTGCGGCCGCAAGCACGTCATCGAGACCGACCGCGAGACCTGCAAGCTCGGCTGCGGCACCGACCGCGAGGTGTGCCAGGGCGACTGCCTGACCGCGAGCGCCACCTGCATGAACAGCCGCCGCTGACCGCGACATTCATCTGTCGCCAGGCACATGTCCTCCGGGACAGCTCAGTCGATGTCGACGCCGAAGCTGACCGCCATCGCCAGGCCGTCGAACGCCGGGAACCGGTGGTCGAACACGGCCCTGCGCGCGCACGGCACGATCCCCCACACGCGCAGGCTCGCGGGCGCCGTGACCGACACGCCCTCGACCTTGCCGGAGGGCAGCAGGCGCAGCTTGAACTTGAGGCTGCCGGACCCGACCTCGCCGTAACGGCTGGCCGTCGTCACGCAGCTCTGGATCGCCGGGGTCACCCGCGCGAAGTGCTGGTCGAGGACGGCCTCCGAGAGCCGCTCGCTGCCGGCCTTCATGTCGAGCGTCTGGGCCTGGTCCGCGCGAAACTCGGGGATCGCCCGGTCATCGACCGCGACGAACGGGGGCAGGGCAGGGTCCGCCTCGCCCGCCTCGCCCGCCTCCGCCGGTCCGCCATCGATGCCCGCGAGCGGGTCGCCCGGCCTCGCGCCCTTGCGCCCGCGCTTGCCCTTGCGGATGCGTTTGGTCGGCGTCGCCGGCGTCGGCTCGGCCGCGGCGATCGGCTGGCAGCGGTCCGCGACGCACTCGGTGCCCGCCCCGCAGCGCCCGCCGCACGGCTCCGTGACCGGCGGCGTGCAGGCCAGCGGCGCGAGCGCGAGGCCCAGCCGCAGGCCCCATCGCGCGCGTGCGTGCGAGACCGGCACGCCCGGGACTTACGCGGGCGTGCCGGGCCTGTCAAGCGCGGGGGTCGAGCGCCGGGGGGCAGGCGCGGCCCGCCGCGGGGCTTTCCTCGCATCGGCAAGCGTTGCGGCGCCGGCGGCCCCGTGGCAGCGTCCGCGCGTGTCTGAGCTGCCACGGCCCTCCACGATCCTCGAGTCGTTCGTCAACCCCCGGCCCGGACGAAGCTACGAGATCCGCTTCGATTGCCCCGAATTCACGTGCCTGTGCCCGAAGACGGGTCAGCCCGACTTTGCGACGATCCGCATCCGCTACACGCCGGACGAGCGCTGCGTCGAGCTCAAGAGCCTCAAGCTGTACCTGTGGTCGTACCGCGACCGCGGGGCGTTCCACGAGGCCGTCACCAACCAGATCCTCGACGATCTGGTCGCCGCGCTGGCGCCCCGAAGCATGACCGTCGAGGGCGATTTCTACGTGCGGGGCGGGATCCGGACCGTCGTCGAGGCGCGCCACCCCTGACGGACCCGCGCGCGCCGCGGGTGTGATACCGTGCGCAGCCAGGCGGACCGGCCGCGTGAGCCGCGCCGCCGCACGGAGATCGCCATGCCACTGCTGCCGAGCCTCGCGAGCGTCCTGCTCGCGCTCCTCCTTGATGGTCCCTTCGCCTACGAGTTCTCGCGCACCACCGACGAGAAGGGCCAGGCGCACCTGATCCTGCGGGCCAACGAGAACCTGCCCGCGATGGAGGTCACGATCGTCGGCGACCGCCAGACGATCAAGAAGCAGCTCCCGCCGCTCAAGGCCGGCAAGGAGCACAAGATCCTGTGGACGCAGAACTCGCCGAACGCCGCCTACGACGTGAAGATCGTCGCCGGCTCGGCCGAGGCCACCGCCGCCTTCGAGGTCGCGCGCGCGACCGGCAAGGCCGCCACCGGCGAGGTCGGCAAGATCACCGCGCTCGCCACCGCGGAGGACCTCGTCTTCAAGCACCAGGCCGCCTACACCGCCTCCTTCGACGTCACCAGCTACAAGTTCGAGGTCTACAACACCGACGGCGACGTCATCTACAAGGACGAGGGCGGCGGCAGCACCCAGTTCAAGGCCAACGATCGCATCGCCTTCAAGTGGGACCGCGGCGACGACGTGTTCCTCGTCAAGCTCCACCTCGAGGGCGAGCAGGGCCAGTTCGCCGACCACATCCTCGCGCCGATGGCGATCGAGATCCCGCACACGGAGATCGTGTTCGACAGCGGCAAGGCGATCATCAAGGGCGAGCAGTCGCCCAAGCTCGACGAGGCCGCCGCGGTCGCCATGAACAAGCTCGCCGCCGTCGAGAACGCCAAGGCCGCCGTCGGCAACGCGCTCGCCGGCAGCGCCTACGTCGCCAAGCTGTTCATCAGCGGCCACACCGACACCGTCGGCAAGCCCGCGGACAACCAGCGGCTCTCGGAGCAGCGCGCCAAGGCGATCGCCGAGTACTTCCATTCGAAGGGCGTGTGGTCGGAGATCTACTTCGCCGGCATGGGCGAGAAGGGCCTCAAGGTCCAGACCGGCGACAGCGTCGACGAGGAGAAGAACCGCCGCGCGCTGTACACGATCAGCTTCCAGCCCCCGACCGGCGCTGCGTTCCCGGCCCCCGGCGCGTGGAAGAAGGCCGCGGCCGCCCGCGCCCGCCCGAAGGAGATCCCGCCGTACCCCGCGAAGTGGCGCGAATACGAGGACCAGCGCCGCAACGCCAACGGCAGCGGCGGCAGCGGGGGCAGCAGCGACACCGCCAGCGGCAGCGGCAGCGGCGACGGCTCCTCCGACGCCGGCAGCTCCGACGGCGCCGGCTCCGACAGCAGCGACGGCGGCAGCAGCCGGCGCCCCGGCCTCGGCGAGGGCGGCGGCACCGGCGAGCCCTACTACGGCGGCGCCGAGGACCCGCCCCCCGTCAGCGGCGAGCCCGGCGCGACCAAGAAGGGCTGCAACATTCACAGCGAGGAGCTACCCGGCGCCCTCGTCGTGCTCCTCGCCGGCATCCTCGGCCTCCGCCGCCGCCGGCGCTGACGCCCGACCCCCGAAACGCCGGCGCGGTCGCTGTCACGATCAGCCCTCGCCGGTGTCCTCGCCGTCGTAGTCATGGACGCGCTGCAACTTCAAGAGACCCTCGAGGAAGCGCGCCCCCTTCGCCCCCGGCGCGCCCCCGCCGAACAGCCCGATCTTGTTCGAGTCCGGGTAGATCGCGATGTTGATCACGCGGGGGTGACGTCTCGTATCGTCGCTGGACCCGGTCATGTCGCGCGCGACGCGAGCGGAGCCGGGGGCTCCCGTCACGTGGCGACGTCCGCGAGTTCCCGGCCCACGCGCGGCCGACATGTACTAGCGTCGGCGCATGACCCTCGAACAGATCTTCATCGCCGCCAACGGCCTCGCGCTGCTCGGCTGGATCTTGCTGGCCTTCGCGCCGCGCTGGCGGCTCACCCACGCGCTGGTCGTCTCCGGCGGCGCCTCGCTGCTGCTCGCCGCGCTGTACCTCGCGCTGTTCGTGATCCACCTCGACCAGCAGCCCGCCGGCATCGGCTCGCTGCAGGACGTCGCCGACGCGTTCTCGCGGCCGGCCATCGCGCTGATCGCCTGGGTGCACTTCCTCGCCTTCGACCTCTTCATCGGCGCATGGGAGGTGCGCGACGCCCAGAGCCGCGGCGTCCCGCACCTCGCGCTGCTGCCGTGCCTGTTCATGACCTTCATGCTCGGACCGATCGGCCTGCTGCTCTACTTCGCCGTGCGCCTGGTGCTCGGGCGCGACCCCGCCCGGCGCTAGTGTGTGCACTTGTGCGCGTCGCGCTCGTGGCCGCTCGCGGGCGCCTTGAACACCATTCAACCGCGAGAAATCGTTGATCGGCCGCGGCGCTCGTGGTCCGATGCCGGCATGCGTAGTCAGCGGTTGGGTTGGGTGTTGGGGTGGATGGTCGTCGCGCCGGCGGGCTGCGGCGACGACGGCGGCGGGACCGGCTCGGCGGGGGTGACCGAGGGCAGCGCGACGGTGGTCGACACGAGCGGGGGCACCTCGGCCGGCGTCGTCACCGACACACCGCCGACGGGCGGCCCGTCGAGCTCGGACGGGACGATCGGCGACAGCCTCTCCGGCACCACCGTCGGCACCAATCCCGGCGACTCGACCGGGGGGCCCGGCACCTCCGTCACGACCACGGACGACACCACCACCCAGGGCGTCTCGGCGACCGAGACCACCGGCGCGTCGGTCTCGGTCGGCGACACCGAGGTCGACACCACCGGCCCCGGCGACTCGACCACCGGCGACGAGGACCTGTGCGTCGGCGGCACCCTGTGCGGCGCGATCGCCATGTGCTGCCCGGCCGGCAACGAGTGCATCGAGGACACCTGCCTGCCCGAGTGCGAGAGCGAGGTCCGCTGCGGCCCGGGGCTCGCGGTCTGCTGCGACGTCGGCGAGGTCTGCTCCGGCGACCTGTGCGTCGCCCCCGGGGCCCCGTGCGTCGACTCGTACGACTGCGAGCCCGGCGAGTACTGCGAGCAGACGCTCGAGAAGTGCCTGCCGCAGCCCGACCCGCTGACCTGCGAGCTCGTGCCCGACTTCGACACGATCAACGCCGTGCCCGAGTGGTCGTGGATCGACTGGGAGGTCATCTCGACCCCGGCGGTCGCCGACCTCGACGCCGACGGCGTCCCCGAGGTCATCGTCAACACCACCAAGTACAAGGTCGGCGACTTCACCGTCGGCGCGATCTTCGTGCTCGACGGCAAGACCGGGCTCGAGAAGTTCCACGTCGAGCACAGCCCGGCGAAGATGACCTTCGGCTCGCACGGCCGGACCACCCTCGCCGTCGGCGACGTCAGCGGCGACGGCCTGCCCGACATCGTCTACGCCGGGCGCGAGGTCGGCGGCAAGAGCCCGCTGCACGCGATCGACCACAACGGCGTGTTCCTGTGGACCGCGCACACCGCCAACAACGTCGAGGCGCCGACCGGCGTCAACAACGGCGGCGCGACGCTGGCCAACTTCGACGACGACCCGCAGGCCGAGGTCGTGTTCGGCGCGACGCTGATCGACCACGACGGCCTGATGATGTGGAACCTCAACGGCAACGGCGGCCTCGTCGGCGCGCCGGCGGGCTACAGCGGCGGGCTCTCGGCGGTCGCCGACCTGACCGGCGACGGCGTCCCGGAGATCGTCACCGGCAAGCAGGCGTGGAAGGTCGTGTGGACGCCCGGCAACCCGCCGACCGCGATGGTGACCGAGCTGTGGAACAACGCCGACGGCACCGACGGCTGGCCGGCGATCGCCGACCTCGACCAGAACGGCACCCCCGAGGTCGTGCTCGCCGCGTCCGGCCTCGTGCGCGTGCTCGACGGCAAGACCGGCAAGCTGTGGTGCGGCGTCGACCCGACCGGCGTCATCTGCGACAAGGATCCGACGATGCGCACCAAGCCGCTGGCGATCCCCGCCGGCGGCCTCGGCGGTCCGCCGACCGTCGCCGACTTCGACGGCGACGGCCGCCCGGAGATCGCGATCGCCGGCGCCGCGGCCTACACCGTCTTCGACCTCAACCGCGCCGGCGAGCAGATCGTCAAGCCGATGAACGACGCCGCGCCCAAGGCCGGCGCGATCTATCGCCGCTGGTCGCAGACCACCCAGGACCAGTCGTCGAACGCGACCGGCTCGTCGGTCTTCGACTTCCAGGGCGACGGCGCCGCCGAGGTCACCTACAACGACGAGTGCTTCGCCCGCGTCTACTCCGGCAGCGACGGCAAGGTCCTGCTCGAGGTCCAGAACTCGAGCTCGACGATCCACGAGTATCCGCTGGTCGTCGACGCCGACGCCGACGGCAACTCGGAGATCCTCATGGTCGCCAACTCGGTCGGCAACTGCAACGTCCCCAACTACAAGCAGCGCAAGGGCGTGTTCCTCTACGGCGACCCCAAGGACCAGTGGGTCCCGACCCGCCGCGTGTGGACGCAGCACACGTACCACGTCACCAACGCGACCTCGGCCGGCAACGTCCCGGCGATGGAGCAGGACAACTGGAAGGCCCCCGAGCTCAACAACTACCGCCAGAACGTGCAGGGCGAGGGCGTGTTCAACGCGCCCGACCTCACCGTGCAGCTCTCGATCGGCCTGACCCAGTGCCCCGCGCAGCTCGAGCTCATCGCCACCGTCCGCAACGAGGGCGCGCTCGGCGTGCCCGCCGGCATCAACGTCGACTTCTACGAGGGCAAGGACGCCAGCGGCGCGCTGCTCGGCTCCGACGTCACCGCCAAGGCGCTGCTGCCCGGCGGCTCGACCAAGGTCGTCCTCAAGGTCCCGGCCCCGCCCGCCGAGCAGACCCTGGACTTCTTCGTCGAGGTCGACTTCGCCAGCAAGGGCGACGGCGAGGTGCTCGAGTGCAACGAGGACAACAACGGCGGCGCGACCACGATGGCCGCCTGCCCGTCGCCGAAGTGAGCGCCCGACGCGTCCGCAACATCAGCCCACGTCACGCACTGATCCTTTCGCAACGAAGCCCACAGAGATTTCACCGCGGCGACGGCGACCCCGTCGCCTCGGAATTTCCATGACCCGGGTCGCGCTTGCGCTGCGCGGGTGCAAATGCGATCGTCCGCGCACGTGGCCGCGCCGACCAGGAGCCTTCGCCGGGACATCATCGTGATCGGCGCCTCGGCCGGAGGCCTGTCCGCGCTGCTGGAGCTCGCGCGCGGGCTCCCCGAGGGTTTTCCCGCGGCGCTGTTCGTGGTCGTGCACACCTCGCCGGACAACCCGGGGGTCTTGCCGCAGATCCTGCGCCGCGCCGGACCGCTGCCGGCCGTGCTCGCCTCGGACAACCAGGCGATCACCACCGGCCGCATCTACGTCGCCCCGCCGGACCACCACCTGACCCTCAAGCCAGGTCACGTCCGCGTCACCCGCGGCCCGCGCGAGAACGGGTTTCGTCCCGCAGTCGACCCGCTGTTTCGCACCGCCGCCCGCGCCTACGGCCGGCGCGTCATCGGCGTCGTGCTCTCTGGCGGCCTCAACGACGGCACCCACGGGCTCGCGCGGATCGTCGCCCACGGCGGCCTGGGCATCGCCCAGGACCCCCAGGACGCGCTGATCCCGAGCATGCCCCTCAGCGCGATCCAGAACGTCGAGGTCGCCCGCGTCCTCAAGGCCGTCGACCTCGCACCCGCCCTGACCGAGCTCGTCCACGCGACGATCGAGACCCTCGAGGAGCACGCCGAGACCATGCCCGCCGAGACCCCCGACATCGCCGAGACCGGCGACAGCCTGCGCGTCCACGCGCCCCCCGGCACGCCCGCCCCCTACACCTGCCCCGAGTGCGGCGGGGCCCTGTGGGAGGTCGAGGAGGGCCGCAACCTGCTGCGCTTCCGCTGCCACGTCGGCCACGCCTTCACCGCCGAGGCCCTGCTGTCCGAGCAGGACGCCAACTTCGACAACGCCCTGTGGCGAGCCCTGCGCGCGCTCGAGGAGAACGCCGACCTCAGCCGCCGCATGGCCGAGCGCGCCGACCGGGCCGGCCTCGCCGACCTCGCCCGCAGATACACCGCCAGCTCCGACGAGGTCGAGGCGAGCGCCCGCATCATCCGCAACGTCCTCCAGCGCGAGGGCCTCAGCCGCTCCCCGCAGCCCGCCGACCCCGACCCCAAGACCCCGCGATGACGCAGCCCGAACCCGTCGACTCCGGCATGGACCCCGCCCCCGAATCCGCCGCGCCGTCCGAACCCGAGGGCGAGGGCCCCCGGGACCCCGGCGCCTGCCCCGTCGTCGTCGGCATCGGCGGCTCCGCGGGCGGGATCGAGAGCTTCCTCGAGGTCCTGCGCGGCCTCCCCGACGACCTCGGCGTCATCCTCGTGCTGGTCGCGCACCAGGCCGCCGGGGCCACCGACAAGAGCACCGACGGGCTCCCGGCCCGGCTCGCGGAGCGCACGACGATGACCGTGGTCGAGGTCACCGGACCGACCCGGCTCGCGCCCGACCACCTGTACGTGATGCCCGCGGGCGCCCGGCTCGTGCTCGCCGACCAGACCCTGGTCCCGGACCTGCGCCCCGACAGGGACGCGCTCTACACCCCGATCGACGCGTTCTTCACGTCGCTGGCCCGCGGCCTCGAGAACTGCGCCATCGGCGTGGTCCTGTCGGGCACCGGCAGCGACGGCGTGATCGGCCTGCGCGAGATCAAGGGCGTCGGCGGCATCACCATCGCCCAGGACCCGGAGAGCAGCCGCCACGAGGGCATGCCGCGGGCCGCGATCGCGAGCGGCACGATCGACCTCGTGCTCCACCCGGCGCGCATCGCCGAGGAGCTGCGGCGCATCGTGCTCCACCCGTACGTCCGCGCCGCGGCCCCGCGCCGCGGCGGCGACGAGCTCGTCGTCCATCAGGAGCAGCTGCACCGGATCTTCACCCTGCTGCGCAACGTCAGCGGCGTCGACTTCACGCACTACAAGCCCCCGACGATCCGTCGGCGCCTGCAGCGGCGCATGGTCCTGCACAAGCTCGACAGCGTCGAGCACTACATCAAGTTCCTGCGCGAGAACCCCGACGAGGTCAACAAGCTCTATCAGGACCTCCTGATCCACGTCACCCGGTTCTTCCGCGACCCGGAGTCGTTTCGCGCGCTCGCGGCCGAGGTCTTCCCGAGGATCGTCCAGGCCCGCCGCAGCGCCCACCCGATCCGCATCTGGCTGCCCGGCTGCTCGACCGGCGAGGAGGCCTACTCCGTGGCCATCGCGCTGCTCGAGCACCTCGGCGAGGACGCCAGCGGCGTCCCGGTCCAGATCTTCGCCACCGACGTCAGCGAGACGGCGATCGAGCACGCCCGCAACGGCTTCTACCCGGAGAGCGTCGCCGCCGACCTCACCCCCGAGCGCCTGCGCCGGTTCTTCACCAAGACCGACGGCAAGTACCGCATCGCCAAGATCGTGCGCGACCTCGTCGTGTTCGCCCGCCAGGACGTCACCCGCGACCCGCCGTTCTCCAAGCTCGACCTCATCCTGTGCCGCAACGTGCTCATCTACATGGGCGCCGTGCTGCAGCGCAAGCTGATGACCGTGTTCCACTACGCGCTCAAGCCCTCGGGCTACCTGATGCTCGGCGGCGCCGAGACCGTCGGCGCCCAGACCGACCTCTTCGCGGTCGTCGACAAGCGCCACCGCATCTTCATCCGCAAGCTGATCGACACCCCGTCGCACCTCAACATCCCGCTCGAGTACCACCCCGAGCGCGGCCCGGCCCGCGTCCCGCGTGTGGCCACGGAGCAGGTCGGCAACCCGTTCCAGGGCGAGGTCAACCGCCTGATCCTCGACCGCTACGGCCCGCCCGGCGTGATCGTCGACGAGGACTTTCAGATCATCCAATTTCGCGGCAAGACCGGCGCCTACCTCGAGCCCGCGCCCGGCGACGCGACCCAGGGCCTGAACCTGCTCAAGATGGCCCGCGAGGGCCTGCTGCACGGCCTCCAGACCGCCCTCTACGGCGCCCGCAAGATCGACAAGCCGGTCCGCAAGGACGGCGTCCGCGTCCATACCCTCGGCGGCCCGCGCGACGTCGACCTCCAGGTCATCCCGTTCGACGTGCCCGGCGAGTCCCGCCACTACCTCGTCCTGTTCGAGGACGGCACCCACGCCGAGGACGCCGCCGCGCCCGCCCAGGCCGCCGCGCAGAGCCCCCCGAGCGACGACCTGCGCGTCAAGCAGCTCCAGGACGAGCTCGCCGCCAGCCGCGAGTACCTGCAGTCGATCATTCAGGACCTCGAGGCCGCCAACGAGGAGCTGCAATCCGCCAACGAGGAGATCCTGTCCAGCAACGAGGAGCTGCAGAGCACCAACGAGGAGCTCGACACCGCCAAGGAGGAGCTGCAGAGCACCAACGAGGAGCTC
>Ga0075163_10002221_pt1 | contig 26168 bp, 30 predicted proteins | sample JI1023141ADNA_FD_71478 | JGI IMG/M metagenome (GOLD analysis project Ga0075163, IMG submission 71478) | Wastewater effluent complex algal communities from Wisconsin, to seasonally profile nutrient transformation and Carbon sequestration -... | ecosystem: Engineered > WWTP > Effluent > Algae...
CGGGAATGCTACGGTCGGCCGGAAAAAAGGCATGAAAATGAAAAATGGCGCAGATCAAAACTGCGCCATTTCTTGGCCGGAATTCAGGCTGGAAAAGGGTTTTTCTACAGCGTCAACGTCAGCAATCAGGCGTAGCTGCCAGTAGCCCACCTTGGCGGCGTCTGCTTCAGGCTGATTCAGGATAGTCAGCCGCCCAAGGGACCGTAGGTCTTCTAGCAGGTTGGCAACACCATCCCCATTGGCCGAAGCCTCTGTCGGAACAAATTCGATATCGAATACGCGTGCGGCATCGGTGCCTTGCGACGTCGCACCAATCACTGCGACAGGATCGTGCGAAGGTGCTGTTGTCGCGTGCGGCACATCGCCGGTGGACAGCTGGCGCAGGCGCGCACAGATCGACACGACCGCCTGCTGATCAACCTCGCCGCGCCCTTGGTGTGCTTCAAGCATTTCGCGCAGCAAATCGCCGCACTCAAGAAAGGCATCGACCATCTCAGCACGCAATCCGAGTTCCTGCTTGCGAATACGGTCAAGAAGGTTTTCAAGGATGTGTGTTGTCTCAGCCAGATCGGTGAAACCGAAAGTACCAGCACTCCCCTTGATCGAGTGCGCCGCGCGGAATATGGCATTGAGCTGCTCTGAATCCGGATTTTCGACATCCAGATCGAGCAGAAGCCCTTCCATCGCGGCCAAGTGTTCTGCCGACTCCTCGAAGAACACCTGATAGAACTGACTCATGTCGATAGCCATGCTATCCCCCGAGCACGGCCGTCAGTTTTGACAGCCGAATATGGAATGCTAACAAGCCGGTCGTGCGACGGGCCTGCCGAGCTCGTTCAGCCGATAACCTTGCGTACCACTTCAATCAGTTTCTGCGGATCGAAAGGTTTCACCAGCCAACCGGTGGCTCCCGCTGCACGCCCCTGCGACTTCATCGCATCCGAAGACTCCGTGGTCAGCATGAGGATGGGGGTTGCCGCGTACTGAGGCATCGCCCGCAGACTCTTGATCAGGGTCAGCCCATCCATGCGCGGCATATTCTGGTCGGTCAGAACCAGATTGACACTCTTGGCCTTGGCCTTTTCCAAGCCATCCATGCCATCGACTGCCTCGACCACGTCATAACCGGCGCTTTTCAGGGTAAATGACACCATTTGACGGATGGACGCAGAATCGTCAACTGCAAGAACAGTTTTTGCCATTTTTTCCTCGTGATTTTCAGAACAACTCAACTTCGCCGCTGGCGAAGCCAGTTTGACCAACAGGATTATTGTTCACTTTTTGAGATATTACACTGACTTTTTGAGAAATCTGGTCAACGTGAGAACAGATGGCCGCTAAAGCGCTCAGGGTTTCTGCCGAATTTCCGCTGCCATGGAGCACGCCACCCATCCGTTGTTCGTCCGAAACGATTTCATCCAGAACATCCAAACGCTTTGATACATGCCCAAGGAGTTGAGTCACCATATCCTGAAACTGCAGGGACATGATGGCCTGGTTAACAGCCGCCTCTACATGCTCACCGATAGCATTCAGCTCGACGACCGTTTCGCCAGTCCGGCGATTCATTTCATTGATGCCGATCATCGCCAGTTCGACATCGCTTTTCGAGGTCAGTGCGAAGGTCATGTCTTGTGCTGCCATTTGGTTGATGGCCTGCTCAGTCGCCTCGATCGTCGTCTGCATTTTCGACAATGAACCGCGAATTTGCTGGCTGAAATGGCTGGTTCGCCCAGACAAGTCTCTTACCTCGTCAGCAACTACCGCGAACCCTCGTCCTGCCTCACCGGCCCTGGCTGCCTCAATGGCGGCATTTAGTGCGAGAAGATTGGTCTGCTTGGAAATCCCCTCGATTTCACCAAGCATCCCTCGCACCTCGCTCATCTGCGAAATAATTCGGTCGGTCATTTCGACGAGTGACATCGCCAAACGCGAATTCTCAACCACGCTGTCCACAAATTGCCGCAGCGTTTCGGAGGTCTTGTTGGCGAAATGCTGGAACTCCGATACCGAACCGCCTTCTGTACTGCCTGCCACAACCTGCATTCCCAGTTGCTGCTGGCGCTGAATCTGAACATTCATATCCTGAAAACTGGCGACCAGCTTGCCGATGGCCTCATTGAATATAGCCTGGGTACGCGCCACTTCATCGCGCATCTCGCCAACTTGTCTAGACACTTCCCCCGAGACATGAACGATAGCCTCACCGCTCTTTTCGATCACCTCTCGACCAAAATGCGAGGGTATGCCCTCATCCCGCGGCTCATCCGCGGATGCCCGAAACACACTGCCTGCGACAAGCCATCCGGCAAGCAGGATAAGCATCGCCAGAATGACGGATGGCGTACGCGCCGCAGGCTCAACTGCCAGCATCGCGCCAACGACAAGAACCGTCAGGCCGACACCGACCAACGCGAACTTGCCGTTACCACTCATTCCATACCTCGATATCTTTCGGAATCTTGTCCATCAACCTGCAGTCCCTTTCCCGCTCCCGGGTAATTTCAAACCCTCAGGCAGGACCTCGTCACCCCCCACCTCAGACTCTGGCCCCTCCTCCTGCAGAATAGCGGATTCGGTCCTCTTGTTCAGCACTACGATGCTGATTCGCCGATTAACTGAATTGAGCGGGTCGTTCTTGTCAAAAAGGACCGTCGAGGCCAAGCCAACGACGCGAAGGACCTTGCTATCGTCCATGCCACCGACAACCAGTTCTCGACGCGAAGCATTCGCCCGGTTTGCCGACAACTCCCAGTTCGAAAAGCCCTTTTCGCCGCCCGCAAACTGGGCGGCATCGGTGTGCCCAGCCAAACTGATCCGGTTTGAGACGCCGTTCAAGGATTTGCCGATCTCACGGAGGATATCCCGGGTATAGGGTTTGAGGTCGGCACTACTCGAATCGAACATCGGCCGGTTTTGTTCGTCGACGATCTGGATGCGCAACCCTTCCGAAGTAATGTCGAGTAGCATCTGCCGTTTGAATTGGGCTAGCTGAGGACTCTTCTCGATCATTTTTTCGATATCTGCCTTCAAGGTTTCCAGACGCTCCTGCTCTTTGCGACGGAATTCTGCCTGAGCTTCCTTGGAGAACGTTGTAGACTTCTTCGCCTCGATTTCACCTCGCTTGACCTGACCAGCCTGACGGGTCAAATCCTTGCCTCCACCTTGCAATACGCTTGTCGCGTCTCCAGAGCCACTTCCCCCTTCGTTGGAAACCTTAAGGGGATTCTGGAAAAACTCGGCAATCCCTTGCAGATCTCCCTTGGCTGTCGAGCCGAGCAGCCACATCAACAGGAAGAAAGCCATCATTGCGGTCACGAAGTCGGCGTAGGCAATCTTCCAGGCGCCACCGTGCGCACCGCCGGCAACGACCTTTTTGCGCTTGATGATTATGGGGCGGGTTGAATCGTCGCTCATCGTCTTGATCTAGATGGCCGCCGGGCTACTTGCCCTTGCGCGCCTTCAATTCTTCTTCAAGCTCGGTAAAGCTTGGGCGCTCATGCGACCCCAGTGTCTTGCGGCCAAATTCGATCGCGACCTGCGGGGCATAGCCTGACATTGAGGCCAACAAGACCATCTTGATGGTCTTGTAGATCGTTGCCTCCTCGCTAGCCTTTTGCTCCAATAACTTGGCGACGGGCTCGACAAACCCATACGAAATAAGAATACCAAGGAAGGTACCGACCAGCGCGCCACCGATCATCTTGCCCAAAACGGCTGGCGGGCTACCCACCGATCCCATCACGTTAACAACCCCCATCACGGCCACCACGATACCAAAGGCAGGCACTGCGCCGGCGATATTCGAGACGACGTGACCTGGTTCTGCGGCCTCATGATGGTGAGTTTCCAACTCGACATCCATCAGGCTCTCGATCTCAACGGTGTTCAGGTTGCCACCGACCATCATCCGCAGGTAGTCGCAGGTGAATTCCATAACATGATGGTCGTGCACGAGATTGGGGTATTTGCTGAATATCGGGCTGGCATCGGGGTTTTCGATATCACCCTCGATCGACATCAGGCCTTCCTTGCGCACCTTGCCCAGAACCTCGAAAAGCATGGCCAAGGCATCAACGTAAAAAGCCTTGTTGTATTTTGAGCCTTTGAGAATGCCCGGAACAGCGCCAACCGTAGCCTTGATGATCTTGATGTTATTGGCAGCCAGGAAGTAGCCAATGGTCAAACCAATAATCGCGACGTACTCGGTCGGCACCCAAAGCGCGAGCAGACTGCCGTGAATGGCATAGGTGCCCAGCGCCGAAGCCAGGATGACGACGTAACCGATAATCAGAAACATGCAAAGCCCCCCAATGCGACAGCAAGAAGCGCCGCAGATCTGCCCGGTAATTTGTTTCCGCTATTGTAGCCACAGCCGTCGCCTGAGTGCAAAGAAAGAAACCTGCGGAATGGCCCGACTACCGGGTGAATGGCGAGCGACAGTGATACACTGGTTTGAGTGAAATAACGTTTTCAATATCGTGATTGAACACTGCAATCATTGTGGCTCGAAGGTTTCCTTTGTTACCCCACCCGGTGACTCTTTGCCCAGACACGTCTGCAATGCTTGCGGTCATATCCAGTACGAAAATCCGCGCTTGGTCGTTGGCTGCGTCGCCGAATGGGAGGGGCGGATTCTGTTGTGCAGACGCGCAATAGAACCACGCTACGGGTATTGGACGCTGCCGGCTGGCTTCATGGAAAACGGCGAGTCAACAGCCCAAGGGGCAATTCGCGAAACCCATGAAGAGGCAGGTGCCCGGATTGTCATAGACGCCCCTTTCGCACTGATCAGCATTCCGCACATTAGCCAGGTCCATCTCTTTTATCGCGGACACCTGGACAGCCCGGAATATGCGGCCGGGGACGAAAGCCTTGCCGTCGCGCTAGTCGACCCCGAGGAAATCCCCTGGGACGATCTCGCCTTTCGCAGCGTAAGCCTTTGTCTGGAGCGCTATCTGAGTGATCGCAACGCAGGGCTGTTTGGGTTTCACGAAACCTTCCTCAACCCATAGCACCTCAGTCAGTCAGCCGATACTCCAAAGGCACGTCAATCCGGAAGCGCCTGCCTTGTAGTTCAAGCGGCATGCTGGCGGCTTTTACAGCCTCTTCCATCATCTCCAATGCCGCGCGGTCGAGCGCTGCATTACCGCTTGATTTCTGCAAGTGCGTTTCTGGCCGATGCGCTGCCAGCAATGTGGAGACGGTCACGATTACCACTCCCTCCACATCACGTCCATCGACCGCTAACGGAAGGCGCTTGAACCGGCGAGCCTCGCGTGCCAGATTCAGTCGATACTCGCGCTCACCGTCACCGGCTGGCAACAACGCATCGGGCTGATCGACGACGCCGGCGTTTTGATTGGGATTTAGGCCAGCATCTGCAAATGCTACGGTCGGCACGAAAAAAGGGGCCTTTTTGGAATTGCCAGCGGGCGCGACAGGTCTGACAGCGGTCCCACTTGCCCCAGCAAGATGCTTTTCCGGGAGCCGTTCCGTTGCAGCACCACGAGCGTTTTCTCCTAGGGAGATGCGCGCCCCCCTGAGCGTTGTAGGCAACGCTCCCGCCCCCTTTGCCTCAGCCCCGTGCCTAGGCGCACCAGGTCCTTGCGAAAAAAGGACGACAAGGTGCAGCGCGAGTGAGAGCAACAAGGCGCGAAGTATCATCTCAAACAAAAAACCCCTGCCGGGAATTCCGTGCAGGGGTTGATATCGTCAGCGCCATTCAGAAAAACAGCGCTAAGCGGCAATTATTTGCCCAGCTTGCGCGATTCCTCATCCATCTTGCTAGAGTACATCTTGCCCATCACGGCACCGATCACCAGAACGCCAACGATCACGACAAGACTCATCAAACCGATATCGCTAGTAAACAAAAGATTCCAAGCCATAAGTCACCTCCCAGTAACAAATAAAGAAACTACTTACCCGCCTTCGCCACCAACCGCAGCGGCTCCTCCGAGTCGGCCTGCCACTCCCCCTGAAGCCGCCATTGCCCGGCAGGATCTTCGATGGAGACAAGCCAACGCCCTGAGACTCCCACAGCCAGCTTGCCACTGTAGAAACCCTGTCCTTCAGAATTCATTTGAACAGCCTGATCCTGCCCAGCCCTGGTGGGATGAGACAACTTGAGCGTCAAGGTCTGCGCCAGATTGGCCTCTCCCTCCGAGCGAAGCAGAAGGCGAACATTCGTTCCGGCACGCATCACATCAGCATGCAACCCGAGGTTGCCAGCCTGATGGTCACGATGCAACTGCTGGTTAACGGCCAGTCCCTGCTTGTAATAGTCGTCCGTAACCAGTCCATCGTTGCTGACCACAGCCAACCAGACCGTGACAGCACCCGCCACAATCACGATTGCAGGGCCCGCCATCAGAAGCCACGGCCAGCGTTCCTTGTACCAAGGGCGATTGTCACTACGCAAAGTCATTGAGTGGCTCATTTCAGGGCATCAGGAAAGAGGCCTTTTCATGAACCGCAATCTTCTCGTGGTTCTCGGCCTTGACGTCAAAATAAATGGTGTTGGCGCCTGTTTTGCCTGACTCAGGCGGAACACGAACGACAACGGTAATTTCATGGTTTTCGGCGCTACCCACCTCAACACTGCGTTCGCCAACCAACTCGATCCCCGCCATACCATCCACGGAAAGCAGATAGCGCTTCGGCTCTTCGGTGGTGTTCATGATCTTGAGGTTGAAGACGTTCTCGATCCGACCATCATCAGCCTCGCGCGCCAGAAGCGAACGATCGCGGATCACGTCAACCTTGAGCGGAACTCGGGTAGCCAACGACCAGGTAGACGCACCGATGATGGCCAGGAGGATGACCGTGTAGAGAATGATGCGCGGACGAAGGATATGCGCCATCACTTCCTTCGGGCCGAAGTGTTGCGCCAAGGCATTTTCAGTCGTATAGCGAATCAATCCCCGCGGACTTCCCACCTTGTCCATGACCGGATCGCAGGCATCAATACAGGCACCACAACCAATGCACTCGTACTGCTGGCCCTTGCGAATGTCTATTCCTGTAGGACAAACAACGACACACAGACCGCAATCCACGCAATCGCCAAGCGCGGCAGCATTGGCATCCACATTTTTTTTGCGCGCGCCACGCGGCTCGCCGCGTTCCGGATCATAGGTGATAACCAAGGTGTCCGGATCGAACATCACGCCCTGGAAGCGTGCGTAAGGACACATGTACTTGCAGACCTGCTCGCGCAGGAACCCGGCCTGCATGTAACAGAAGCCGCCGTAGAAAAATGTCCAGAACAACTCCCATCCGGACAGATTGAACGGCAGCGCTGCCAGCAATTCGTCCACCGGCGTGAAATAGGCCACCAGCGTGAAGCCGGTCCACAGCGAAATCAGGAGCCAGACCGTGTGTTTAAGCACCTTGAGACGAAGCTTGCGAGCCGTCATCGGCCCTTTATCAAGCTTCATCCGGGCAGAGCGATCCCCCTCTATCCGGTTCTCCACCCACATGAAAATCTCGGTGTAAACCGTCTGCGGGCAGGCATAGCCACAGAACAGACGCCCGGCAACCGCAGTAAACAGGAACAGGGCATAGGCCGAGATGATCAGCAAGAGCGCAAGATAGAAGACATCCTGCGGCCACAGCACCAAACCAAACAGGTAAAACTTGCGCTCAACCAGATGCAACAGGACAGCCTGTCGATCATTCCACTCCAGCCACGGGGCGCCGTAGAACAAAACCTGGGTAAAAAGCACCAGAATCCAGCGCCAGTTGTTCCACCAGCCCTTAACGTCGCGGATGTAAACCTTCTTGTGTTTCTCGTAGAAAGAAACAGGGGCCACTGAGGCTACCGTCTTGGCCGAAGGAATATTGTCGTTTGGTTCCATGAAAATCTTATCCGTATCGAAATTGCGCTATTGCTCACGTAGGGCAGATAGCCTAACGCAATTTTGATACTGATCAGCAATGGCTGATGCAAAAGAAAAGCGGGGCGGCTATGCCGCCCCGCTTTGCACAATTACTTTGCGCCCTGACTTACGCTCAGAACGTAAGCAGACAGCAGGTGAACCTTGGCATCGCCCAGGAATTCCTTCCAGGCCGGCATCTGGTTCTGACGACCCTTGGTGATCGTCTCGGTGATGGTTGCTTCGGAAGAACCGTACAGCCAGACCTTGTCAGTCAGGTTCGGTGCGCCGACGGCATGCATACCGGTGGCTTCCGGACCGTGGCAGCCCACGCAACCTGCAGAAGTAAAGGCTTCCTTGCCCTTGCCGGCACGAACAGAGTCGTTCGGGAGACCGGACAGCGAGCGAACGTAGTTGGCCAGATCCTTAATGGTATCGGCACCCAGTTGCTCGTGCGGAGGCATGACGCCCATACGGCCATTGGAAATGGTTTCCTTGACCTGATCCGGCTCGCCGCCGTACAGCCAGTCGCCGTCGGTCAGATTCGGGAAGCCCTTGGCACCACGAGCATCCGCACCGTGACACTGCATGCAGTAGGTCAGATACAGTCGCTTGCCCATTTCCATGGCCTGCTTGTCGCCCGCAACAGCCTTGACATCCATGGCCATGTACTTGTCGAACAAGGGTTTGACTGCAGCATCGACCTTGTCGACCTCGGCCTTGTGCTGACCTGCAGAGGTCCAGCCCAGCATGCCCTTGAAGTTACCCAAGCCCGGATACATGGCCAGATAAACAAAGGCGAACACGACGGTAATGACGAACAACCAGGTCCACCACTTCGGCATCGGGTTGTTGTATTCCTCCAGGGTTTCATCCCAAACGTGCCCCATGGTCTTGCCCGGGGTAAACGTCGCCTTACCTTGAATGATCAGCAATACGACGCAGAAAAGAATACTTCCCACGACGATCACAATCACATACAGGTTCCAAAAATCGCTAACGAAATCGCTCATTTGCTTTCCTTTATATCAGCGCGGGTGCGACGCTTTTGACGTCGCACCGTCGTCATCATGCTCTGCGAACGGCAAGTTGGCAGCCTCATCAAATCCCTTCTTGCTGCTATTGCCGTAAGCCCACACCACAATCCCGAGGAAGCAGAGCAACCCCAGAACGGTCGTAAGAGAACGCAGATCGTTGATGTCCATGGCTATTACTTGACGTTCTTCAGCGCCGTACCCATACCCTGCAGGTAGGCGATCAGCACATCCAGTTCGGTCTTGTCGCCAATGGCAGCCCTGGCACCCTTGATTTCCTCATCCGTATAGGTAGGAATACCACGGGCATTAGCGTAGCCGCGCATGACCTGCATTTTCTTCTCGACGTCGGCACCCACGGTGTCCTTGGCCTTGGTCGTAGCCAACCACGGGAAGGCGGGCATGTTCGACTCAGGAACGACGTCGCGCGGATTGATCAGGTGAGCACGTTGCCACTCATCAGAGTAACGACCGCCAACGCGATGCAAATCCGGGCCAGTGCGCTTGGACCCCCACTGGAACGGGTGATCGTAGACAAACTCGCCAGCAACGGAGTAGTGACCATAGCGTTCAGTCTCGGCGCGGAACGGACGAATCATCTGCGAGTGGCACAGGAAGCAGCCTTCGCGGATGTAAATGTCGCGCCCTACCAGACGAACTGCGTCATAAGGCTTAACACCTTCAACCGGAGTCGTCGTCGACTTCTGGAAGAACAGCGGAACGATTTCGAGCAGACCACCCCAAATCACTGTAAGCAGCGTCAGCACAATCAACAGGCCAACGCTCTTTTCAATTTGCTCATGCTTAAGCATTCTTAACTCTCCCTAATCAGGCGTGATGACCAGCCGGAGCAACCACCGGCATATCCTGAGTCTTGCCGCCAGCCATGGTCTTGAACATGTTGTAGGCCATGATCAGCATACCGGTCAGGAACAGGACACCACCCAGCCAACGGATCGCCCAGAACGGGTAAGAGCCCTTGACGGATTCAACGAAGCTGTAAGCCAGCGTACCGTCGGTATTAACAGCGCGCCACATCAGACCCTGCATAACACCGGCGATCCACATGGAGGCGATGTACAGAACGGTACCGATGGTGGCGATCCAGAAGTGGGTCGTAACCAGCTTGGTGCTGTACATCTCGGTCTTGCCAAAGAGCTTCGGCAGCAGGTAGTAGATGGAACCGATGGAAACCATGGCCACCCAGCCCAGAGCACCGGAGTGCACGTGGCCGACCGTCCAGTCCGTGTAGTGCGACAGGGCATTGACGGTCTTGATGGACATCATCGGGCCTTCGAAGGTAGACATACCATAGAAGGACAGGGAGGTAATCAGGAACTTCAGGACCGGATCGTCACGCAGCTTATGCCATGCACCGGACAGTGTCATGATGCCGTTGATCATGCCACCCCAGGACGGAGCCAGCAAAATCAGCGAGAAGATCATGCCGACTGACTGGGTCCAGTCAGGCAGCGCGGTGTAGTGCAAGTGGTGCGGGCCCGCCCACATGTACGTAAAGATCAGCGCCCAGAAGTGAACCACAGACAGCCGATAGGAATAGACCGGACGTCCAGCCTGCTTCGGCACGAAGTAGTACATCATGCCCAGAAAGCCAGCAGTCAGGAAGAAGCCCACCGCATTGTGGCCGTACCACCACTGAATCATCGCATCCTGCACACCGGCATACATGGAGTAGGACTTGGTCAGCGAAATCGGCATTTCCATGCTATTGACGATGTGCAGAAGCGCAACGGCAATAATGAAGGCGCCGAAGAACCAGTTTGCCACGTAGATATGCGAAACCTTGCGAGTGGCGACCGTGCCGAAGAAGACCAGCGCGTAAGAAACCCAGACCAGGGTGATCAGGATGTCGATCGGCCATTCCAACTCAGCATACTCCTTGCCGGTGGTGATACCCAGCGGCAGCGTGACCGCAGCCAGAAGAATGATGATTTGCCAACCCCAGAAAGTGAAGGGAACCAGCGGGCCGCCCCACAGGCGGGTGTGACTGGTACGTTGAACACACCAGTAAGAAGTTGCAAACAGAGCACAGCCACCGAACGCAAAGATAACCGCGTTGGTATGCAACGGGCGCAAACGCCCGAAGTGCAACCAAGGGCCGATATTGAGTTCCGGCCAGACCAGTTGAGCTGCAATGATGACACCGACAAGCATGCCGACGATGCCCCAGATGACGGTCATGACAGCGAATTGCCGTACGACCTTATCGTTGTATGTGGTTTGCGTTCCAGACATAAACCCACCTCTCGTTAATAAAAAACGGAATGCCAACCCCCCAAGACCCGAGGAGGCACGTAGAAAGCGATGGTATTCTAGATCAACCGAGGCGTTTTGACCTAGATCAACCTACCGATTATCTAGCCACGATTAGTGCTAAATGGGTATGACGTCACAGCGAGTGCCGGACGAGGGGACAAAAAAAGGGTGCGTCGTAACGCACCCCAACCCCAACAGAGAATTACTGCAAAGTTCGCACTTCACATGGAAATAATATTGCCCTTAGGTACTGCTCTACGCATTGACGCAAGTCAAACTTCCTCTGATTTATTGGGGTCGTCGTTGACCACCCTGGGCTTTGCCTGATCATCGTCCATCAGGATACGGAACCCCGGGCCTTCCAGATCGTCGAACTGCCCGCTGCGTACCGACCACCAGAAGGCGATGGCGATACCGAACACGAGAATGACCGACACCGGGATCAGCAGGTATACACTTTCCATCAATCCTTCTCCACGCGCTGGATGCGCAGCGAATTTAGCACGACCAGCAAGGAGCTGGCCGACATGCCGATGCCGGCAATCCACGGCGTTACATAACCGGCGATAGCCAGCGGCAAGGCAACGAAATTGTACGCGAAGGACCACCACAGGTTCTGACGAATTACCTGAAGCGTTCGTCGGGCACGCCGCAAGCCGTGGCGAAGATGATCCAGGTTTTCTGAAAGCAGGATGAAATCGGATTGGGTGCGCGCCAATTGAGCACCGCCCCCCATGGCCACCGAGACCTCGGCCTGGGCAAGTACCGGCGCATCGTTGACGCCATCGCCGACCATTGCGATGACCCCTCCGGCCGCCTGCAACGCAGTGACGCAGTCGTGCTTACCCTGTGGCGTCGCGCCAGCCCGGACATCGTCAATACCAAGAGCGGCGGCCACCCGCCGGGCGACGTTTTCGGCATCACCGGAGAGCAGCACGACATGCTTGCCCGCCGCACGCAATTCGGCAACAAGCGCCGCCGACTCCGGGCGAATCTCGTCGCCGATCCGGAAAAGTGCCAGACAATGCTGCGCGTCGCCCAGCGCGACAACGGTATCGCCGCTGTCCAGCCATGCCCTGGCTTCATTCGGCACGGCTGCTGCCCCCAGGCTCAGCGCGTAGTCCGGCCGCCCGATGCGGTAGCGGTGACCGTCGACAATGGCTTCCATGCCCTGCCCCGGTTCGCTCAGCACATCGGATATCCCGGGTAGCTGCTCGCCCGCCGCGCGCCGCAAGGCGTTAGCCACGGGATGCTCTGACGAGTGTTCCAGGGCAGCGGCGATGGCAACGCACTCGTCCTTGCTTAATTCGGCCGTCGGCAGAACGTCGACCAGATGCATGCGCCCCGTCGTCAGAGTTCCGGTTTTATCGAATACAAAGTGCGTGGCTCTCGCCAGTGTTTCGATGGCGTGCCCACGGGTGACCAGCAAACCATCCTTGGCCAGCGCGCCAGCGGAAACCGTCAGCGCTATCGGAGTAGCCAAGGAAAGCGCACAAGGGCAAGTCACCACCAGTACCGAGACAGTGATCCATAGCACCTTCGACGGATCGACGAAATACCAGCCCACTGCCACAAGAACAGCCACTGCAAGCAGCGCAGCTACAAAATAGCTGGCGATGCGATCGGCCAACTCGACAATTTTTGGTTTTTCGGCCGCTGCGCGCTCCATCAATTGGATGATGGCCGACAGCCTCGTTGCTTCGCCAACCTGCTCGACTTGCACGACCAGGGGGCTTTCGGCGTTGATTGAACCGCCAGTCACCGCATCGCCCGGATTTTTCGAAACCGGCTTGCTCTCGCCGGTCAGCAGCGCCTCATTGGCACAGCTGACCCCTTCGATGATCCGGCTGTCGGCCGGCACGATGTCACCGGCGCGAACCAGCACATAGTCGCCCCGATGCAGGTCAGCCACGACACACTGCTCAATGCTACGGTCGGCCGGAAATTTTGGCATTTTTTGCGCAAATGCCGGCAGCAACTTGGCCAGCGCCTCGGTCACGCTCAGCGCCTTCTGGCGCGCCGTCATCTCCAGATAGCGCCCACCAAGCAGGAAGAAGACGAACATCGTCACCGAATCAAAATACACTTCACCAGCCTGGGCCAGCGTCGCCCAGCAACTGGCAATGAAGGCAGCACCGACACCAAGCGCCACAGGCACATCCATACCCACCCGGTGCAACTTGATATCGCGCCAGGCGTTACGGAAAAACGGCGCCGACGAATAGAAAATCACCGGCATGGTTAGCAGCAGGCTGGCCCACCGCATCAAAATTTCGATATCGGGCGCCATGTCGCCGTCGGCGATATACACCGGATAGGCATACATCATCACCTGCATCATGCCAAACCCCGCTACCCACAACCGCCACAGGGCATCGCGGCGCTCCTTGCGCGAAATTTCCTCGTTCTTGGCAGCATCGTATGGGTAGGCCCGATAGCCGATCGCCGCGATCGCACCGAGAATGTCGGAAAGCTTGACCCGTGTCTCGTCCCAGCGCACCCGTGCCCGCCGCGTCGCATAATTGATATCGACCGCCGTCACGCCAGGCAAGCGGCCAACATGCTGCTCGTTCAACCAGATGCAGGCGGCACAGGTAATCCCCTCCAGCAAAAGTGACGCCTCCCGCTCGTTTTCACTCAACTCCTTAACGAAACTCTTCTGAAACTCGGCGTGATCGAACAAGGCCAGCTGATCGAGAATAGCCGGCATCGCCTCGCGCGGCGATTCGGGCATGGCATCGCGGCTGCGGTAATAGTCGTCAAGCCCGTTGTCGACAATCGACTGCGCCACTGCCTGGCAACCAAAGCAACACATGGCCCGCGGCTCGCCTGCCACCGTCACCGACAGATCGACATCGTCGGGAATGGGCAGGCCGCAGTGATAACAGGAAGCGTGAGGCATTCAAATAAAAAGGCACCAAAGTGCCTTTTTGATCAAGGATGGAGGCGAAGTATAGTTGATTTCGTTCTGCGCCCGGCTTTACCCGGAAGTCTCAGCACGAAAACGCGCAAGCCCGTTGACCTTCAGGGGAATCAAGCCGATATTGCTAAATTCAGGGAACGGACCATCAGGCCTACCAGAGATGCCAGACACACTGTTGCGCGACCACATCGAGCCGACCGTGCTAGTGGTCGACCCCTCGTCGGCCAATCGTGCGTTGATCTGCGATTGTCTTCGCCAGCTCTCCGATGTGCACACGGTCGCAACTGGCGACGGCGAACTGGCCTTGCGGATATTCCAGGACTCCCGGCCAAGCCTGGTGTTACTTGACACCACGCCGGAGAGCCTCAATGGCATCGCACTCACGCGAAAAATTCGTGCATGGGAACAAGAAAATAACGAAACCGGGATATCGCCCTGGACTCCGATCGTATTTCTCTCATCGGTAACGGACGAGCAACTCCTGGCCGAAGGCATACTCGCCGGCGGTGACGACTTCCTGTGCAAACCCGTCTCGGAGGTTGTCCTCCTCGCCAAAGTACGCGCCATGTTGCGCATCTCCACGCGGCAGCAGGATATCTGCAAAGTTCACAGGCAACTCAAGGACATCGCTATCCTCGACAGCCTGACCGGCATACCCAATCGGCGCCACTTCGACGACACGCTGGTAGCCGAATGGAAACGCTGCATCCGGACCGACAGCCCGCTCAGCATCGTCATCAGCGACGTCGACTTCTTCAAGCAATTCAATGACATTTATGGCCACCAGGCCGGCGATGTCTGCCTCAAAGCGGTCGCCAGCTCCCTCAGCGAATCCCTGTTCCGGATCGAAGACACCGTTGCCCGCTACGGCGGTGAGGAGTTCGTGGCCATTCTCCCGGGAACCGATGCCAGCGGCGCCTACGCAGTCGCCGAACGCATGCGCCAATCGGCGCGGGACCTTCACATCCCGCACGAGCGAGGCATCGACGGCCGCGTTTCCTGCAGCTTCGGCGTAGCTAGCACCCGACCGAGCATCGACAAGGCTCCCCAGCAATTGCTGCGCACTGCAGATGCCGGTCTCTATGCTGCCAAGCATGCGGGCCGCAACCGCGTGGCGCTCAAGCCGGAATAGACAAAAAAATTGGCCCGTTCCGGAGAACGAGCCAATTGCTTGAATTACTGGTGCCGTTGAAGTGAATCGAACACTCGACCTACTGATTACGAATCATATTTTTTGTCAATCAGACAGAACACCAATCAACAACAAAAAACAATAAATCGTTATTTTTCAATTGATGAATCACATTTTTCATTGAAGTACGTTGAATGAGGTTGCTAGAATAGGGAGCAACAGGGGAGCAATGAAGTAACCATTGCTCTCTCCCTAGGGAGCAATCGACATGGCCACCACCCGGATTCACCTGACGCTGGAACGCATCCGCAAGCTGCAACCGCCGGAGGGACATCAGGCGGTCTATGTATTCGATGACGATCCTAAGCATCTGTCTGTTCGCATCACGCCAGCCGGCGCTAAATCATTCGTCTATTCCGGCAAGTTGAACAAGACGCCTATTCGCGTCACCATCGGCAGTACTGACGCTTGGAATCTGGATGATGCCCGCGAAGAAGCACGCCGCCTTCAACGTCTAGTCGACAAGGGAGTCAATCCCCGAGAGCTAGCGAAAGACGAAACCGCCTCCAAAGCTGCCGCCAAGGCCGCTAGGGATGCCGCCGAACTAGAGGCGGCGAACCGCAAACGCTACACACTTCGAGCACTCTGCGAGACCTACACAAACCATCTGCAAGGCAAAGGCAAGGAAAGAAGCGCCGCAGCGACTCGTTCAGCCTTCAAGTGCCACGTATTTGAAAATGATGCAGCCAACCTCCCGGCCAACGAAGTTACTGCGCTGCAAATCGCTGGCATGGTGCGCAAGGTACGGGAGACGGGCAAGGAACGCGCTGCGGGGATTCTGCGCAGCTACCTATCCGCCGCATTCAACGCCGCCAAGAAAGCGCCCTTTGACGCCAGCCTGCCGGCCGACCTGATTCCCTTCAGCATCGAGCACAACCCGGTCGACGCCATCCCTACCATTGCCACCCGCGCCGGTAACCGCACCCTTTCCACCGACGAACTGAAGGCCTACCAGGCCGCCCTAGGTGCCGACCTGGCCGACCAAGCCCTGAAACTCGCCCTCCATTCTGGCGGGCAGCGCATGGCGCAACTGCTGCGCGCCAAGGTCAGCGACTACGACGAGCACACACAAACCCTCCGCCTATGGGACGGCAAGGGCAAACGCCGGGAACCCCGCGAACACTTGCTCCCGCTCGCCCCCAAGGCGGCCGAAATCGCCGCCGGCCTGATTGCCCGCGCCAAAGCCCTGGAAGCCGAGAAGGCCAAGGAACAAGGCCGGGAGCCGGTCTATAGCAGCTTGTGGCTTTTCTCGACACATGGCCGAGTAGCGATGGCCTTTGAAACGCCGGGAATTCGTGCCGCAGAAATCGCCAAAGGCATGAAAGGCGAACCATTCAATCTGCGCGACGTTCGCCGCACCGTCGAAACGACGCTGGCCTCGATGGGGATCAGCAAAGACACGCGCGCCCAGCTTCTGAGCCATGGCCTTTCAGGCGTACAGGCTACCCACTACGACCGCCACAGCTACACGAACGAGAAACGCGCCGCCTTGGTGGCATGGGAGCAGCGACTAGACGACATTGCCACCGGCAAGAAGTCCGTAAACGTGGTGCAGATGAAACGCCAGAACAAGAGCGCAACTTAAGGCGCGCTAAATCAACCATTGAATAACATACAAATTTTTATATAATAAGCCATGAAACCAGTTGAATTTTGCGGTGACTCGATAGACGCATTGAGGGCCTTTCCCGAAGGCGCCAAGCGCGAAGCCGGTTACCAGATAGACAAGGTGCAGCACGGCGAAGAGCCAGACGACTGGAAGCCAATGGCAACTATCGGGGGCGGAGTGAAGGAAATCCGCATCTGGGATGAAGCCGGGACGTTTCGGGTTATCTATCTGGCCAAGTTGGCAGATGCCGTCTATGTGCTGCATTGCTTCCAGAAGAAGACGCAGCAAACAAGCGAGCGCGATATTCGACTGGCACGAAAACGGTTCAAGGAATTAACGGAGGTACAGAAATGAGCGAGAAGCGATTTAACAGCGTTTGGGATGCAATCGAGGACACGCCGCAACAGGCGGCGAGCATGCGCGTTCGCTCCGAACTGATGATGGCCTTGCAGAAGTGGCTCAAGTCCGAAGGGCTGACCCAAGCGGCTGCCGCCGGTTTGTTCGGCGTGACTCAACCGCGTGTCTCTGACCTGATGCGGGGGCGAATCAATTTGTTTTCGCTCGACACCCTGATTGATATGGCCGCGACGGCAGGGCTTGCCCCATCGGTGACCATCAAGAAGCCAAAAACCAAGAGGGCTGCGCACCAAGAGGCACTGGCCGCTTGACCAATTACGCCGCCCCCTAGTCCGGCCAGACGAATAGCGGACACCTTCACCGCTTGGGGCCTGCACCCATCCGAAGGAGCGCAGGAGGTGCGCACGTAATGAGAATAACTTACAACATCGAGACGGCGAGAGTGCTGCTGGGGTTGGCTTACCCGGAATGGGATTTTCCGCCGTATGTCATTCGTGATGATGGTGTTTACCAATCTGATGAACATCGAGAAGTAAGCCCGCCAGAAAGAATATTTGACTGGTCGCCAGCCTACGACATGAATGGTCCGGACGCGCCAGACCCGATGACGGCACCTATGCTGCCGATCCCCTTCACCGCTTCGGAGCTTGCGGCCTTCATGTTGGACGGAACCGGATCGATGATTCCCGAGGCTCTGGAATGCCGCATCGGCGACAACGCGCCGAACCTGGAGTCTCTTGGTCACCCGCGCAAGCGCAAGGTGCGCGAGGTATTGCAAGAGGCATTTGCACTTGTGGCGCAGGCTGTGCAGCGCATTGGGTCCCCGAATTATGGTGAACTAGCCAGTGCTCAAGACTTGATTGCTCGATACGATGGCGAAAACGGGATGGCAAATGAGCGTGAAGGCGTCTTTGAGCCGGGCATTGGCAACGAAGAAAGTCGCAGTCGTCGTGATCGTGCAGTTGCTTCAGTTCAAGAATTGAAAGTTCTTGCTGAGCAAGCTGACACGGTAGCAAATCAGAATTGGAAAGAGTGGCGCAAGAGGATGGTGCGCGCACTGCTGGGGGAGAAATTAAGCGCCAAGCCCGAAACTACAAGCAAGCCGATGCCTGATCAGATGCCGCCTGTTGACGTATCTGACACGCGGTGCAAAGAGCTTGCAAGTCAGCATGAGCTTTCGCTGTCTCACTGGATCGAACTGGTGGGCTTGGGCATTGGACGACATGAATCGTATGACATCGGGCGCAATGGAATTGCGTTCCGAAACTGGGAGGAGGACTTCATTGCGGCTTCACCCATCGAGTGGCAAGCTGAAATGGAGCGCGATATTGAAATTGCGCCAAACTTGAAATTTCCCTGCACCCCCGCCGAACTAGTCGAGTTTGTCGATACCACCGCTATCGGCATCCATTGCTTCAGCGTACCTGAGGCGTTTCGCCAAGCATTAGCTGCGACAATCACGAGCGAACACAACCGAAGCGACAGCAACACATCTGTTGGAGCGCCAGAGCATAAAGCACTAGACGCCACTGAAGCCGAACCGGGAACGCTCGCCGCGTCTTCTAGAACCCCAAAGCCGCGCATACGGAGAACCAATAACAAGGTTCTAATCAAGCACTGTACCGATGCCGGCGTTTTGCCGCACATCCTAGACATTTGGATGCACATCCGCAGCAATGCCAGCAAGGTAGGCTTTCCGATTGCGACAGCGAACGACAGTTCGGCAACCGGAACAGACGGAAAAAAATACAAAAAGACCAGTTTGGAGCGCACATTGCTGGAAATGCGGAAAAACGTCCAAACAACTTAGATGCGCTTTAACTGCAAGACAACTACAAATAAGCCCCAAGCCAATGTTTTATTGATGATTTTTCAATGAATGCCTCTTCACGCATTTCGTAGCAAATCCTAGTCTATCAATGCCGATTCAATTTCGCCTGGCTTGGCGAATGCGATGAGCATTGAGGCTATTCGGCAGGTTATCAATGCTCGTCGTTCGTCAGGCCGGCGATTAGGAGCATTGATAATGAGCAAGACTGCTAACCCCTTGGTTTCCACCTTTTCAGGCGTGAAACTTTCTACCGAAGAAGCAGCCGCCAAGTTGCGTGCTGCTCCACAAACCCCTCGCGCATCGCTCTGCCGCCTCGGCCATTGGATGGGAATGCGCCCGGTCAAACTTCCGAACGGACGCTTACTCTGGGACGCTGCCGAGGTTGAGCGCTTGACATCCGGGGGGGTGGCGAAATGAACGCCGCCGCTAACCACGAAGGCATCGGCGGAGAACTTGCCAGCGAAGCCCTTGATGCCATCCTGAATGCCCCCGACCAAGCATTTGCTTGCCGCTATCTTTTGGGGCTGCTAAATAGCATTTCCGGCTGTGGCGAAATTGAAAAGGCCGCACGCCGTGGCGCTGCCGTCGTTCTGGTCAATGTTATCGAGCGTGGCCTTGCTGCCATCCGCGCAGACGGGGGACGGTCATGAAAACAACCGACCTTCCCGAAGAAAAGCCGAGCGCCACGGACGGTGCTGATTTTAACCCAAGCTACCCTGCCCACAGCACGCAACCCGCCCGACTGCTCGCCGCGCTCCTTTACGGCAGCGCAGTCAATCCACTTGGTGGCTGGCGATCCCTCGGAATTTACCGCCTGAGCGACACGGTGTATCAACTACGCGGCATGGGCTGGCCGGTTCTGACTGATCGCCTGCATGTTAGCAATCGATTCAAAGAACCCTGCTACGTGGCCCAGTACATCCTGCCGGCCCACGCCATCAACGATGCAGGACAGACCGGCCAAGAGTTCGCCGGGCAAGAGTTCGCGATGATGCAGGAGGCAGCATGAGCCATGGAGCCAAAACGCAAAGGGAAAAGCCGGGACGGATCGCGCTTCGTGGCATTGCCGCATGTCCTACTCGATTCTCCGGCATATCTCGCGCTTTCATTCAGCGCTCGCGCCTTTCTGATCGACATGGCACTGCAGTACAGCGGCAGCAACAACGGGAAACTGGTCGTGTGCGACAAGGCCATGAAACCCCGCGGCTGGGCCAGCAGCACGACCATTCACAAAGCCAAGCGCGAATTGATCGAGGCCGGGTTTATCTGCGAAACCAGGAAGGGGCACAAGCCGAACAAGGCAAGCTGGTTTGCTCTGACATGGCAGACACTGGACTGGTCACCGGAGATGGATATGCAGCGGGCCGGCTTCATCCGGAGCGCCTATCTGAAAACAAATTCAGACCCCCAGAAAATGGAGTAGAAGGCTACCGCATAGCACCAGAAAATGGAGTAGGCACCCCCTCTGCTACTCCAGAAAATGGTGCTATCCGGCACGTTTTTCCCCCTCTCTCTACTCCATATTCTGGAGAGTATCTAGATATTGCCATCTGTACTGGTTCAGCCAGGGAAGGGGAAGAGCAATGAGCGAAACGAAAAACTGCATGGGTTGCACCAGCCTCGGCGATAGCGCGAGGCGAGCAGACGCCATAGCAGCACCTGTGGTGGTGCTCGGTGAAGGATTCCTCCTGATCGTGGGACATCTTGCGATAGTTGGCAGGTGACAAAGTGGGTGAAATACGGAAACAGCGGAAAGCATTGCGCCACAACGAAATGCGCGGAAAGTTTCGGTTCGCTCTGTCAAGTTTCCAAATGATTTCGTCAAAACTGGAGCGTATCGACATGGGCGGAATAGGCAGCGGAAGGCGAAACCAGAGCGGGAAAAGCACCACCAGCGACATGCGGGCGCTTGATGTTCGGCGGCTGCAACGTGATGGCCTACTGACGCCGGGTCTGGCTTTCAGTTGGCAATGGAACGTCTGCGGCAAAGAGGTGGCATCCATCCAGATACGGACAGAAGTCGACCGCGTGATTCTCGACTACCGAAGCCGAAGCATTGGCGGCGAGTGGCGGCCGACGGAATACCCCGTCTATCTGGAATGGACGGGCCTGCACTACGGCGGGCGGCGCCCCTGGTTTCGCTGTCCAAAGGAAGGGTGTGGGCGGCGCGTTGCCATTCTCTTCGGCGGGTCAATCTTCGTCTGTCGGCACTGTCACAGGTTGGCCTATGAGTGCCAGCGAGAAACGGACGATGACCGGGCAATGCGTCGGGCGGACACGATCCGGCGGCGCCTTGGATGGCGCCCTGGGATTGCTTACCCCGTCGGAGACAAACCCAAGGGAATGCACTGGCGGACGTACTTGCGATTGCTGGAAGAGTACAACGCCTTTGCTCAGGCTTCATGGTCAGGCATGGCCGAACGGCTTGGGCTGGTGAGTCGTCAGCTGACAAGGATGCACAGGCTGCGTTGATGGATACCGCACGGAGTTGGGGGATGATCCCTCGGTAGTTAGCAAGGGAGCCACGAACCCCAAGGTCACCCCAAGGGCCGGATTTCAAATCCAGAAGCGCTGGTATCCAAGGAGTCGGGCAGTTAGCGCCCCTTGGTTATTGCACAGGTTAGTGCGCAAACTGGAGTTTTCTGGCTGCCTGTAACAGGGGGATGTAACAGCCGGTGTAACAGGAAAAAGCCGTGTTGATGCTATCCTGACGCCGTGGAAGGTGCTGCCCCGGATTTGGTTCGGATCGCACGACACCGACCACACAAGGGTCGTCTTGAGTTGAGGCTGCGGGGAATTGGACCCGTCTGAGTTCTCGATTCATGTGCGGCTTTTGTCTTTGGTGCTACGATTTGCCATCAGGGGTCGCTTTGGCTGGATACTGCCCGGAATTGGACCGGGCTGAGTTCTCCGGCAAATTGCGGCCCTTGTCGTTTTGGTCTGCCAGCCTGTCAGCGAGGTTTATGTCGGCTATACTGATTCCAGCTTGGGTGAACGTCAGAAAATTTGTCGCCGCCTGCGGGAGCTTCTTCGGGGGCTTGAGGATGAGGAGCAAGGCGTCCCTCCAGCCAAGCTATTCTATTGGCATTGGCGTGACCATTCGTGGCATCCCCCCTGCTACACTTGAATTGACTGGCCGAACGTTCGGCAAATCAGCTTCCGCGTGAGCCGCTTCGGTGGCAAGAGGATGAGGGGAATTAGCGGCTTGTTCCGTTAGGTGCTGCCCCTCCGGCCAGTCACCCACGACATAACCACTTGGCGGCAAGTCGGATTTCAGTCCTTACTTCTGGATTTCAAATCCGAAACCTCTGGAAATACGGCGCGGAGCCGTCTTATACGGTATGCAACGACCGGCCAGAAGGTTAGTTTCCCCGCGCCGATAGCTGATGCGCACGCTCCCACAGAGCCCCAAGATGGCTTCGTGCAGTCGGGCTACAATTGCCCGAGGCGAACACCATCAAGAGGCTCAGTTTAAGGGTAATCGGCCAGGCAAATGCGGTCAAGATTGGTAGCGAGGCTCTGGCAACTTTATCGCCGACATGGTTGCTAAGTCACGCCATTGGCTTCTGGAGACCAGAATGGTCCAAGTATGGAGGAGCAGCAATCTTGGATTTTAGAATGGAAACGCGACTCTCAGAAACTCAGAAACATCATTTCTTTTGAAGCAGCATGGACAAACAGCACCACTATCATGGCGCGTCAGGGTTAGCTCGAATTCTTTGCCGCAGTATCCACAAAATCCAAGAAAATGTGCGGTGCAATTGATGCCCTTCCTAACCGCTTCAGGCGCCCGAACTGCTAACGCTTTACGCGGAGCTGTATCCAGAGCGATGTCGGCTGGTTCTGCTCGATGTCGGAGGTTCGACAGTAGTGTCGATTGGCCATCCTTCAATAGCACTCTATCAATGGCTTGTATCGCGACATTGACTGATACCCTGAAAAACTCCTTGGCCTCATGGTGCTGCTTCAGTTCTCGATGAACTCGCTGTTCAACCATGCGAGGATCTTCTAGCAGCGCATCGTAAGCAACCACAAACGGATGGGGCAGGCCAGTACCATTTAACTCTTGAGCGCGTAGTTGTGGGTCTTTGGTTGAGAAACCGACTTTGACCAGCCCTGGCATAGCCATATTGGTCATCACATAAACCCATCCTCGCACGACACTCCTCCAGAAAAAAGAATTTACCCTCCACACTGAAAACCCAAAGCGCATAGCCTTTAGCCAATAGGGAGGACTTTTCTCGTGCTTGGTCGGGGCGGTGGGATTCGAACTCACGACCACTTCGCCCCAAACGAAGTGCGCTACCAGGCTGCGCTACGCCCCGACTCGTTGATATTGTAGCCGCATGGCATTGGTTTGGTGTGCATTCTGGCGGCACAGTTCGCCTGGCTATGGAAAGCAATTCCATGCCTTCTCCAACAGACAGACCGGGTGTTGCACAACAATTTGTCTGGGCCAAGCCAAATCTTGCCGCCAAAGGAGCAACAGGGGAGCAATGACCAAGAAAGCAAAAAGGCCAACCCCGGAGAATTGGCCTAAGCGCTTGAATCTAATGGTGCCGTTGAAGTGAATCGAACACTCGACCTACTGATTACGAATCAGTTGCTCTACCAACTGAGCTACAACGGCACGCTTGTCGAAAGTCGGAATTTCCGGCTTTCGCTGCTCCGTGAGAAGCAGAGCGTAGAATTATAGCTTTTTCGTTCCTTCTCAGGCAACGCCAAGACCCCATGAATCTGCTTCGAGCGCTGGCCACGGTTAGCGGAATGACCCTGCTATCGAGAATTCTCGGCTTCGTCCGTGACTTCGTGATTGCCCGCGCCTTTGGCGCCGGGCTGGCCACGGATGCGTTCTTTGTCGCTTTCAAACTACCCAACCTGCTGCGCCGGATGTTCGCCGAGGGCGCCTTTTCCCAGGCTTTCGTACCAATTCTTGGCGAATACAAGAACAAGCGTAGCGAAGAGGACACCCGAACACTGGTCGATCACGTTGCCAGCCTGCTTTCCATAGCGCTGTTTGTCATTACTGCGATCGGCATTGCTGCAGCCCCCGTATTGGTCTGGATCGCCGCTCCCGGCTTCGCTGCTGACGCGGAAAAGTTCGAACTAACGGTTGCGCTGACCCGGATTACCTTCCCGTACATCCTCTTCATGTCACTGGTCGCGCTGGCCGGCGGCCTGCTCAATAGCTGGAGCCGTTTTGCCCTGCCAGCCTTTACGCCGGTCCTGCTCAACCTCTCCTTCATCGGCATGGCCTTGTTTGCAGTGCCCTATTTCGACCCACCGGCATTGGCTCTCGGCTGGGCGGTATTACTGGGCGGCATCCTGCAACTCGCCATCCAGATTCCCGCCCTCAGGAAAATATCGATGCTCCCCCGGCTGTCGCTGGACTGGCGCACGGCTTGGGCCGACCCCGGCGTCCGGCGCATCCTGACCCTGATGGGACCGGCCGTGATCGGCGTGTCGGTGTCGCAGGTCAGCCTTCTCATCAACACGATCTTCGCCTCCTTCCTCAAGACGGGCAGCGTTTCCTGGCTGTACTACGCCGACCGACTGATGGAATTTCCGTCCGGACTACTTGGGGCGGCGCTGGGCACGATCCTGCTGCCCTCCCTGTCGCGCTACCACGCCAGCGACAATCAAACCGAATACTCCCGACTGCTCGACTGGGGGCTGCGACTGACCCTGCTCCTTGCTGCCCCGGCGGCACTGGCGCTAGCCATTCTCGCCGTCCCCCTGATCGCCACGTTGTTCTTCCATGGTGCCTTTTCGGCCGACGACGTCTTCCGTACCCGTGAAGCCCTGGTCGCCTATACCGTCGGCCTGACCGGCATGATCCTGGTCAAGGTTCTGGCCCCGGGCTTTTACGCCCGCCAGAATGTGCGGACACCGGTACGCATCGCGCTGATCTCACTGGCTGCCACTCAAGTCATGAATCTCGCGTTCGTCGGCTGGATCGGCCATGCCGGTCTTGCCCTGTCCATCGGACTGGCTGCCTGCCTGAACGCCGTACTGCTCTATCGCGGGCTGCGCCGATTGAACATCTATGCGCCACTAGCAGGATGGGGCGTGTTTGTTTCCAAACTACTTGCCGCGCTGATCGTCATGGGCAGCCTGTTGTGGTTCGGCATGGGAACGGAAAGCATCTGGCTGCAAAGGCATTTCATCGACCGTGCGCTTCATCTAGCCTGGCTTGTTCCGCTTGGCGCAATGGCTTATTTCGCTACACTATGGATTCTTGGCTTCCGGCTTGGCGACTTCAAACGCCGGGCAGCGACATAAATCAGGAGACACCACGATGAGACTGACCAGTACCGGCTTTGCCGACGGACAGGAAATCCCCGGCGATTATTCCTTCTGTATTCCAGACCCGGCCCACCATGTATGCCTGGGTCGGAACAAGAACCCGCAACTCGCCTGGAGCGACGCGCCGGCTGGCACCAAATCCTTCGTCCTGATCTGCCATGACCCGGATGTTCCAAGTCGGGGCGACGACGTCAACCAGGAAGGACGTACCGTTCCCGCATCATTGCCACGCGTGGATTTCTTCCACTGGGTTCTGATTGACCTGCCTGCTACGGTCACATCCCTGCAAGAGGGCGAATTCAGCGCCAACGTCACGCCGCGCGGCAAATCCGGTCCGCAAGCGGCCTTCGACAGCCGCCAGGGCATCAACAATTACACGGACTGGTTTGCCGGCGATCACGACATGAGCGGCGACTACTACGGCTACGATGGCCCCTGCCCGCCATGGAACGACGAAATTGTCCACCACTACGTCTTTACCGTGTATGCGCTGGATATCGAGAAATTGCCGCTTGAGGGCCGGTTTGGCGGCCCCGAGGTCCGCGCCGCCATCCAGGGGCATATCCTGGCTGAAGCCAACCTGACCGGCACCTATACGCTAAACACCAAGCTGCTGGCTTAAGGCCTGCTCGCAACGTAACAAAGGCCATGCCTAGCGGCATGGCCTTTGTCTTTTACGGAACGCTACTGAGCTGGCTCAGCGGGTCACGCCCTTGCAGCCGCCCACCGTATTGCCGGCACAAGGCACCGAGCTTTCGC
>Ga0075163_10002223_pt1 | contig 26149 bp, 41 predicted proteins | sample JI1023141ADNA_FD_71478 | JGI IMG/M metagenome (GOLD analysis project Ga0075163, IMG submission 71478) | Wastewater effluent complex algal communities from Wisconsin, to seasonally profile nutrient transformation and Carbon sequestration -... | ecosystem: Engineered > WWTP > Effluent > Algae...
CCCATAAATAAGATTTATAAGAGTAAACCCCGTCTTTACGAGTTTTAGCTTTTTCGTGTAAAATATTAGTTTGTTCTATTGTCATAAAGTATGTTTTAAATTTTATTATTGTATAAGTTGCAATCTTTAGAATTGCTAGATTTAAATATTAATTAAAAAGATATATCCTACAAAGAATATACAACCTGTTAAGGCAAAAGCTACGCGTTCCATGTAGGAGAATTCAAAGAATGCTGTTGAGGTTGTAGAATCAGCCTTAAATCTTTTAGGATAGTTTCTCACATCAAGGTCATTTCTTTGAGTATAATATGCACCATCATGTATGTAGGGAAATATAAAAGCTAAACTTACAGGAAGTATAAGTGTATCCATAGTTATAGCAACTATAAATAATAAAATACCTCTCTGTAAAAAATAAATCCAATGAATATTAGGATATTGTTTATCAGCTCTTACAGCGGCATCATAATAATATCCTTCTCTCATACCTTCAAGTATAGAATATACACACCATACAAGAAGAATTACTATACTAGTTACTGTCTTTTCCATCTCTCCATTCAATAAAAGGGTGTAAAGTACTAGCTACATGGACTCCTGTAATGATTATACAGCATACAATGACAACCCAAATAGTGCCGTCACCTAGTATATCATTAAGGTCTTTAAAAAAATAGGTAGCAAAAGCTCCTATGATAGCATTCACTGCTATAAGCCAAGCCAATTTCCAAGGCTTTGACCACAAATAAGTTAAATAAGTTTTTATCATGATTTTAAATTTTTAATAAAATTAAGTTAATAAAATTGAATCAACAATAGTTTCTGCAACTGTTAAGTTTTCTAAATCTGAGGAAGATGATAGTTTAAGTAATTCTTCATGTTTTTTATCATCAATAAGTTGTTCTTGTAACATAAAATCTATTTTACTACAGAAACTACTATATCTTATCAACCATATTCTAGATTCTGGAATTGTATATAAATCAGATCTCATCATCTCCTTCTTTGAGTAGTAAGAGCATTTTATCTCTTTCTTGAATAGAGTCTAATCTTGGTTTATCAAGTTCAACTATACACTCACCTCCTAGCTCAAGGTCAGTTTCAATTTCATCCATCAATTTAATGACGTTTTTTAGCTTATTAGCTAATGGTTTAAATGCAGATTGCTCATGTAGTTTTTTATAGACATAATTAAGAGCAAACTTATCTTGTGCAAATTTTTTAAGATTTACCTTCATTTTAATAAGATTTAGTACACAAAATAAACTAGAATAGAGGTTTGCAGTGGTTCACCATGATAGCCAGAACTGCACTAACTATCAGTGGATTCAGCAACGCCAATCCACCATTTTTATTGGCCGGCATAACCCGCCCTTTTATACATATTCTAGTTGTATTTTGCTTGTGATAAATTTTGTTTGTGTTAAAAATGCCCCAATTGAGCTTACACTGAGGACTAGAATTTCAGTTATTTTTCCTTTTAAAAACTCACTCAGATCTTACTCTTGATAAAAAGGTCAGCTGCTGCTTGAATTTACTAGAAACGAGTCTCTAACAAGCCTTTTGCAAAAGCAATAGATTTGTTGATACTAGCTAATTCATCTTCAGCATCTAAGAAAGCTTCTTGAGCACCAATAACATTGTTGTAGTAACCTTCTTGGTTAGCAATTAACACTGATGGATAAATTGCTTTTTCCAAGTTTTCTTTTGCAGTATCTAATGCAATTTCTGCATTGATCTTAGAGCTCTCTAGAGCACTGATTTGACCATTGATAGAAGCTTTAGCTAATTTCTCATTACGAGCTGCTAAAATAGCATCTTTATCACCTGTGATAAATGCTAATACTTTTGCTGCGAACTTACTGATGTTCATGTTTTCGTTGTTTTGGTTTGTCTCTGACATGGTTTATTTATTTATGATTACTAATTTACTTCTCTTAGCCTTTTTACTGAAGGCAACAACAGGTTCTTGGTGCTTTACTAAAGCAGATACATCCGACATCTTAGCTTTCTTTGGCAAATCCTCAAGTGTTTTTGTCGGTTCTTGAACATGTGTAAAGCTAAGTATATTAGCAAAACTATGATCTCTTTGGTTATATACAATACCTAAACCAGCATGTGATATAAAACCTGAACCCTCCCATATTAATTCTTTAGTAACTACGTAACCACCTTGTATTACAGTACCTTTAGGATACATCTTTTTACAATAAGCTAATATCTCCTCCTTTGAAGCGTCTTTTGTAGGTTGACCGTGTGGTGTAATTTCAGCGTTATAATCATCCACGCGTTCACACAGTATTTCTCCTTTATAGAAAAACCAAGGCAGTCCTATACGAGAAATACCTTCGTTACTAGTTCCCATTCCTTGAATCACTAACTCTTCTTCTAAGGTGTATACGCCCGGAAAACCATCACCTTTCAGTGTCTTATACTTACAACCTTTAGGAAACATCTTTCTACATATAACAAGCATTTCTTCTAAAGATTTACCTGCATAAGGATCCGTTTCTGTGTTAGAAGATTCATGAATAAGAGTATCAAGACTTGTAACATCGTAAGGTTTACCCTCACGTTGATAACGAGTTGTTTCACTAGCAGTTGCGCTTCTAACTCTTACATGACTCAAACCAATGGAATTACATGATTGATACTTTAGAGATATGTCACCAGTACCAATACCTGTGTGTTCTATAACTTTGTAACAATGATTTTCTTTACCATTTTTGCCATATGAACCTTTAGTAACAACTACACAACTTCCAATAGGAAAAGCTTTAGTTATCATTGCGGCTTTTCGTTCCTTTGTAAGCACATGTTTTTTGAACAGATTGTAATTTATCTGCGTACCAAATTGTTCAGTAGATTTTCCTGGATTATGTCTCTTACCACCATATTTAGGAACACCTATAAGCTGACCTATTTCTAATCTAGCGTCAATATCATTACCATCCCATCGCCATATTTCAGCATCAAGGATGTTCTCTTGATCTACAATCATATACCATGCTTCAGGTAATGTGTCTGGTGGAGTCGATACACCACCATGGGGTACGCCATCTGTAAATACTTTCATGATATCTCTTTTAAATTGTTCATGTGTTAATTGATGATAACCTTCAGGTTTATAAGTAGCACATCTAGCTGATCCATCAAGCATATAATACATACCTCCTGTACCAGTAAAAGTACTTCTTGAATCTAGTTCACGTAAATAATCCATGATCAGTTTTCTATCAGGATCATTCATATTAACTTCTACACACCATTTATCTGGAGCCATACCAATTCTAGTTACATCAACAGGTCTATCTTGGATATCATATTCCATAATTTCTTGTTTAGTGGCATATCTCCATAAAGATGTTTTAGTAAACTTTGCAATAGTATTACCATTAGCTTCACCGCGAATATCTTTATACACACGTAAATAATCAGTAGTTTCTCTTTGCTTAAATATATGATTTTTAGGAAAAGATGATGATACTTCTTGCAATGTAACAATATAGTCATCTTTAAGAAATACAGATTGATGAGGTATAGTAACTTCTTTTATTCCAAGTTCTTTTGCTCTTTCTTTACTCATATAAGTACCATGAGCTCTGCATCTTTCTTCTTCATACTCAGCATAATAGTATTGATCTGCTTTTACATCTTGTAATAATATAGTTTTAGCTTCAGCAGATGGTGTATCATACTTTTTCTTAAACTCAGAATATGTATAAACATAATAATCTGATGAGGGTAATCCTTCTCCATGTAAACCTTCATCAATATACATATATTTAGGAGAACTATAAAACCAGTTTTTCTGCACTTTAGAAGATTGAGCTATTTTTGAATCACATAAGTCATCCCACTCATCTTTTGTTGTACATAATATAACGCGATTAGATGTGTTTTTAACAATCTTATCAATCTTATCAATATGACCAGCAGGTAAAAATTCTTGTATTTCAGTTAAGTCAGTCATTGGCCCTAACTTTAAAGCTTGATTTATAGCATCCTCAAGATTCCAATAAGTATCTCTATTATAATAATAAGTATCTCTATTATAATAACCAGCACTACTAATACCTTCACCTTCAACTCTTTTACCCACACCAGTCATAGATCTCAAAGCTTTAAGATAAAACCATCTTCCACCATTATTGTGATTAGATTTATACCATTCACCATATATAAAATCTATTTCTTTACTTTTAAAAGTAACCATGGCTATTTCGCGAGGTACAAATGTATCTTTATTAATACAGACATCTAACCAATGTTTTTCTTCTGGTGTAGCATGTCTAATATCATCAAGATTGTATGAATAATTTTGAGTTGTAAAGCTCTTAGTTTCTAGATCAAGAACTTTTGTATTTACCTTTATACCTTTAAAAATAAGAACTTGTCTTTTATCATAAACATAGTATTCTCCTAGTTTTAGATCTTCTCTTTTCATTGTTTTAATATTAAGGGTTAATAATTTGATAATTGAATGCACCTGGTACTATATGCATTATTTAACAGGACAATTATCTATTTAATGACTAGCATCTCTCACTGTCCTACAGAGTGTAGGTGATTTAGAGGTTCTTTCAGCTTACAGGTTCCATAAGTTCAGCTCGGCCAACTTACTCAGCAATCATTAAAGGGAAATGACAAAGTCCCTGATAAAAAGGTTGAATAGTCTAAAATAAAATCAATGATAAAGTCAAAGACCTTTCTCTGCGTTCAAAGGCAAAGGTAAAAGTTAAGTCTTGTTTTGCATCCTCACAGAGCCATCCACCCATATGGGCTTCAACACGGATCTGTTTTTTATGAGGTGTGTCCAATTGTTCCCTATATGGTAACCTGTACACGGTTGGTAGCTTTTGTGAAAAGCCCCGGCAAAACTAGTTTAATTTTTTACAGAGAAAGCGGTTTGGAGCTCTCTAAGAGAGCAGTTTAATTTATCATTAGCAGTGGATATATTTTATAGTATTTTTGAGTAACCTTTTTACCAGGAGTAAAGAGTAAGAGAATCAGCTTATGCTTATCTCTTACTCACCCTTGAATATGTTAGGATTCAGTACCTAAGTCCTTTAAGAACTTGTCTATGGTAGCCTGAAAACGAGGATCTATTCCAATCCTTAGTGCAGCAGTCTCTTGAACAGAAGCCTGTCTAGCTTCTTCAAATTGCTCAAACTCAACTTTCACAGTATCATTGAATTTTGATAAAGCATCTGAATACTCTTGTCTCAACTTAGCGTTGATGACATTAGCTTCAGCTTGCTTAACAGCATTCTCTTTAGAGATACGAGCATTTTCTTCAGTCACTAAGTTCTTAACCTTAGCTTTGAAGTAGTTTACTCTCATCTCATATGATCTGTGCAAAGTAGCCAACTCTTCATGAGTCTTTAATAAGTCTGCTGAAGTATGATGAACAGATACCTTCACAGGTGTCTTTCTTCCTACAGCAATCTCTATAAAGTCCAAAGATTTTACATTAGCTAAATCTCTACGGAGATTATCTAAGGTACAACCTTTATGAATGAACTGGCCAATGTGAGAAGCATATGATTCTTGCTCAAGGTACTCGGCATACTCTGCTTGAGATAACATATCCCATGCCCACTCTTCTCCTACCAACTCTGTAGGAAAGAAATCTACATAAGTAGGTTTTTCCGGATTTGGTATTGAGTGGGAGAACTGTCTTCTCTTGATCTCAAGCAATAAAGCATCTTTAGCCTTAATGTTGGTCATTAAGAATGCCTGAGCCGCGTGTAGCTCACCTTTCTCTACTAGCAACGCAACAATATTACTAGGAACAGGTTTAGCTGCTTCCAAAGTAAAAGTATCACCACTATCCTTGAAGGACTTACTAGCATTATTGATACCAACTAGATTGCTCTCTATTTCGCGAGCTCTTTGGTTACACAAGTTAGAGATACTTGCAGCTTGAGATAAGCTTAATCCTGATTTTTGTAAATTATGTCTCATAATCTTTCTAATAGGTTGCCTTTACACCTTGAGGTTCTAGTTTGTTTTATATGTTTAAATGAATTTCTTTTTATGCCCTCTGCATTCTATTAGGGATAGTCATGTTTACTTGCCGTAGCTTTATAACATAAACACAGTTGTACACTGTCCCTAATAGTCAACCCTTGGAAAGTTGAAATGATGCATTACATTTCTCCCCCAATAAGAGGGGGAGAGTGAAGGTTTTTCATACCTACAACTGGTGCCAGCAGCTTACTGGCTTAGTTACTCTACTAACTAAAATGGAGTGATCAGCTCCGACTTCCGAGTAACTTTGAAGTGATGTATAAACTCTTACAAGGTTGCACCTTGAACATCATATATCTATGCTATCGTAGTTCTATGTCAAGTTGTATATAGCTTACATCCTGCAAATTGGATAAGAGTTTAATATGTCCTGCCAAGTTTGTCCAACTACTTGCCTATACCTCTGTTTCCCAGAAATAGCCAGATTTGAACTGACGCTAGCATTTACTGCACAGGATTCTATCTTTAATAGGCCATTCTTTTAGTAGACTAGCTCTAAGCTAATCTACCACAGTGAATGTTACTGGTGGGTTCTTACGGATGAAGTATACCCACTAACCTTATGCATTGCCTATACCTATTTCTAGGTATTTCGTCTTTACTCAGACTCATCAGGGCAAGTAATCTCATCTTCTTCAGTTTGAGGTAAAGCCTCAATCTGGTCCAATAAGTCATTAACCTCATTTTCCTCTAAGTGGCCTATTACATCATTAGTAATAGGAGTACTATAAGTTAATTTGAAGTTGTGCTGATCAGTTTCTCCTTTTTCATATTGGATAACTGCTAATTCCCATAGACCCATTTTACCTCCATAAGAGAATGAGTGTTGAACTATAGATGCTCCATAGTTATTGGGAAACTTAACTAGATACTGAGTACCACCATTAAGTTCTCTGCTTGGTAATTTCTTAAAATCTGCCATTTTCTTTAGATTGGTTTTAAAGGTTAGTATTTAGTTAGTCTTGCCAATGTTCTCCAAAAATATGTTCATCATGTACTGAAGGAGAGATGCTACCACAATTTTGTTTAACTGTATAGTCTTCATTTCTCCAAGTATGTCCATATTTAAGATTCATAGCTTGTCTTGCATCATTAAGGGCCTTATTAGGATTAACACCCTGGATTATTAGCTTATTTCTTAGAATAGCCAATTCTCTTCTGATTTGTTTAGGAGTCATGTATACAAGTTTAAGGTTAATATTATGAATGTTCTTGATTTCTGATGAAGTTTGGGTCACAACCTTTCTCATAATGGTTAATAGAAATATCTACTTTTCCACAATATGTACAGACTTTAATATCTGTATTCATAAAGGCTACTACTTTAGATTTATCCCAAGTATCAGGTAAGGATACAACAGTATCTCTAATTTTCCATTTAGTTAAGCTCATGATGTATAAGATTAAAGGTTAATACTCAGTGAATTTCAATATTGCGGCTTCTCCTATATAAGTAATATTACTCATAGATAGAATAATAATAATAATACAAGAGAAGAAGAGAGAGAATATAATATCAGGAGAGAACTATATTATAGGGAGAGAGAGCTTATTATAAGCTACTTAGCTATATAAACCCCCTCTGCCAGCTATTTTGTAAAATAAGAGATTTGTAAGAGGGATTATATTGTGGGATGAGGGAGAGCCCATCACCCTGTCCTCCTTACTTATTGATTATCAGACCCTTACATAATTATTTCCCCTATTATTATGTCCGTATTACTAACAATATATCTCTATCTAATGGCACAATTACCACCAAGTACACATATCTAATCTTACTCACACAATCTTACTACCTCAAATATGTTAAAACCCAGTAAACACTGGTATTCACCCGATGGACAAATGGCATTTTACATGTGGATTCCCTATATAAAATCTCTGATCTTGATGTATACATATATATATGTATAAAGTAAATAATGCAGTAGGCTGACGGAGCAGAGCTGGGCTCATTGCTTTATATGTAGTAGGCTGACCAAGCAGGGCTCGGTGTTGACTGTTAAGTGTTGGTGTGCTTTGTCAAGTATTTGGTAGTTAGTGAGTTAACTATTTAGGATGATAAGCCTATCTAGTATTTGCTCTGTTAGGTCTAGGGTTCACAGTTAAAAAAAGAGCAGAGGGATTAACCTCTGCTCAATTTACTCTATAACCCTAAAGGTTTTCTAACACGAGTTGCAGGCTTAGCAACCTCAGTTACAGGAGCCACAGGTGCAACTGTGAAAGAGATAGCGTCAACTACATTAGATTGACCCGCAGGGTGAATCATATATGAAGCGTCTCCATCTTCAGGTGTGAACCAAGACACAGCTAAGCTGTTGTCTAACTTTTCAACTTTCTCAGAAACACGGTACGTGTTTCCTTTGTTGTCTTTACCAAACAACTTACCTGTTTTAGGGTTTTCAATCAACTCAATAGTTGATAAACCATTTTCTTGTGCGTGAGCACCAATGCTCATTGTTTTTTCAAAAGCTGACATAGCAGAAATAACAGTATTTTTTCACTGTCGGGATTTTAGTTTATAAAAGGCTATTAACATTTTGTTAATATCAAACATAAAAACGGGCTATAAAGAAAAAAGCAGTTATAAAGAAAAAAGCAAAACACACAGTCTTCACAAAAAAGAAAGAGCCCTAAGGCTCACTCTCTTACCAACTACAAAGAGCTAAGATGCACACATCCATAATTGCAATTTGGGTAATAGCAAGAGCTTTCTTTGTTGTAGTCCAATCACTAGCATCTGAGCCCGCGATATTAAATGACAATAATAATGATAACATAGTTTTAAGTTTTAAATGATTGATAATTACTTAGTTAGCTTGAATGCTAACTAAGTCTTCAAGAGTGTGTATCATACAGTCTTGGGTTAACACTAATGTTTTAGTGCTTAATGTTGGAACCATTGCAGATGGTCTTACTGTGGGGATTATACCCCAAGCATTTGCTTGTAACATAATATATGGGTTTAGTTGGTTTATAATTAATATCAATCTTCATAACGGGATAGAGAGAAAAAAGCAAAACATTTAGGATGACAGAAAAGAAAGAGCCTAAGCTCTCTCTTTATTTAGTGACTGAATACAGTATTTACTGTAAACTTTTCCCATTGTTCATTTGCACAAGCTTCTATTAAACATCTCTCTTGAATAAATTCAATACATAACTGAACAGCATCTGCTGAAGTTTGTGTATCACTTTGAGAAACTTTTATTAATGCATTTACTAAAGGATCTACAATATTAAATGTAGAGTCTTTAGATAGTTTTCTAGCATACTCTTTTAATAATTTCTTAGCTAGATTAGCAGGCATTATTGCTACCTCTTGGTTTTCTACAGCAAAGTCCATTGCTTTGTTAACTGTGAAATCTAATGTGATTTTGTTCATTTTATTTAAGTTTTAAGGTTAATAATAAGTTTATTCCTAAATATGGTCTATAAGAAAGAAAGCAAAACACTTATGTAAGAATAGACTATAAAGCCTATTCAAACATTGTTAGTTCAGATTGCATTGAGTTAAGATATGCATCTATCAACTCTTGCTTAGTAATTGGTTTGCCGTCAATAGACATATCACCAATTCTACCTTTCTTATGAGTATCAACAATATAAGTGAACTCTTCAAGAGCTTTCTCTAATGTTGGATACTCAATTTGTTTCTGAGACCAAGCCTTGCCTGATCTGTAACGGATAATAGTTGTTGCCATATTATATAAGTTTAGTTGGTTACTGTTTAAAACAAGGACAGGTTGTTACTCCTGTCCTTATATTCTTTGTGTCTTGCTAAGACTGTTTTGGGATATTACAACTCCAAAGCTATTAGGAGAACACCGCAAGTTGAGGTAATCATTTGATAACAGTTAGAGCCTAATCATTAGTTCATAGACCTGTTACTGTCAATCATAACAACGGACTATAAAGAATAAAGCAATACACAAGGATATACATATACATATATAAGATCAAGGTCAGTGAGACATGTAGGATAACACATTGACACACACTAACATAGACAAGTAAGATAAGCAACAAACAAAGGTACACACAGCAAGAGTCTTTTTTCTACCATAAAACTTTTTTGTTTTCAGTATGAATTCAGGTTGAGTCTTTAAAAAGCATGGGGGGTAGGGGGTTGAATTATTTAGCCCGGGGAGTATATCTAGAGGACCCCACAGAAACTACTTTTTATATAAAAATAATATTAGGAAAATTGATGCATACCCCTTATCTTTATAACATGAAACATTGTGGAATATATCAAATAAAAAATACAGTTACGGGGAAACTATATATAGGGTGCTCTGTAGATTTTTATAAAAGAAAGAGTAGACATCTAGCTAATCTGAGATATAATAAAAATAAAAACAAAAATTTATTGGCTGATTATATATTATATGGAGAATCTGCTTTTGAATTTAGCATGCTAGAATATTGTGATAAATCAGTATTGGAAGAAAGAGAGATATATTGGATTAAACAATTAGATTCCTCTAACCCACTGGTTGGTTATAATGTATTTCTTGGTGGTAAAAATGGAAAGATGTGCGATCATTACAGTAAACCGAAAGTTTTAAAGAAATATGTAAATTACTATATTAAGAAAAAACCTGAAGATATAATACCGTATTCTGAAAGAAATATAAAAAGGCAGGATATTACATTAGAGCATAGTGTAACTAATGAAATTTTAAATTTTAAATCTATTGCAGAATGTATAAAAGTTTTAAATATGGTGCCTAATAAAGTACATAAATGTTTAAACAATTCTTATAAGAAATATACTCATAGAGGATATTGGTTTAAAAAAGTATAATTACCCAAAAATTTTAGATAGGAAATTTTTCATTAGGTGTTCTGAGGAATAGGCATATACTTCCTCTGTGGAATCTGTTAGGGTTATTCCTATTTTTGTGAAGACATGGTGTAGGAAGTGTATCTTCTCATGGTCAAATAGGGAGATGCTTCTTTCTATGTTTGGGGCATTTATAAAGATGACTGATGTGGCCGAGTCGGGGTTGAAAATGTAGACCGCGGAGTTGGCTGGCTTGGAAGTTATATAGTCTAACATTTCCCTACTGAGAGGTTTACCAAATTTGGTAAGCTGGGCTTGAACTTCTTTTGGAGTTTTGTTGATGGATACCAGACATTCATAGGGGAAGAGGTCTAAGCTTAATACGAATTGTGTGCTTGGTTTATTTTTCATATTGTAAAAATAGATAAAAATATTTTGTGAGTATATTAATTTGTTTTATCTTTGTAAGGATTGTTTCTCTACAATTGTTTTTTTTTCTTCTTTTTTTTAAGTTGATTACAAGCATTAAACCTCTGAGTCCATCAGGGGTTTTTTGTTTATATTTGTTTTATGGAAGAGTTTATTGATAAAACAGGTTATTGGTTATCTAACTTTAATGGAGGTCATATGAATTGTCCAGAAATTTTAAGTTTTCTTAAAGAGGTACTTAAGTCAGAAAAAGAAAGTATTATTTATGATTTAGGATGTGGGCCTGGTTATTATATAGATGGTTTATATAAAGATGGGTTCAGTAGAGTAATTGGAATGGAGCCGGAGCCTCCTAATTTATATGATGACTTTTCTATACTATCCTATAATTTAGCATATCCCCTACCTGATTTAGAAAAAGGAATTGTTATTTCTTTAGAGGTTGGTGAGCATATTCCTTCTACATACCAAGATGTTTTTATAGATAATATTACCAAGATTTGTAACAGCTACTTAATATTATCATGGGCCGTCCCTGGTCAACCAGGTATTGGACATGTTAATTGTTTGAGTAATGAAACGATTATCAAACTTATAACAGACAAAGGATTTAAATATTTAGAAGATATCAGCAACCAATCGCGTGAAGAATTGGTTGGTAATTGTTGGTATTTTAAGGATACATTAATGGTCTTCAAAAGATGAAAGTTGATATTTACACAGTACTCAAAAATGAAGAAGAGTTGCTTCCATTTTATCTAGAACATTACAAGACTAGATTTCCTGGATGTGTTATACATATATATGACAATAATTCTACTGACCAAAGTGTTAGTATTTGTAAAGCTGCCGGCTGTATTATATATCCTTTTCCTGATTTTATTCCTTATGTAAATGAAGAGTTGCTACAAGAACATAAAAATACTTGTTGGAAAAACTCTAAAGCAGATTGGATAATTGTATGTGATACAGATGAACTTATCCAAATAGATCATAGAGATTTAGTAAAACTAGATAGTATAGATGTGGTCCAATTTAAAGGATACAATATGATCAAAGTCAGTAATGAGAAAAGCTTTTCTGATATTGATCATGGATTTCCGTCTCAACCTTATGATAAATGCTGTTTATTTAGGAGTAATATCCCGGATATAAATTATACTCCTGGTGCCCATACGGTTAATGTAGATTCTGTAATGAAACTCTCTAAATATCAGTATGACCTATTTCACTATAACAAGTGTTGGTTTTCAGAAGAAAACTTTTTAAAAAAGCATAATTTAAAAGAATCTCCCTATCCAGACTTCTTTAAATATTTAACTAAAGACATAAAAAAGCTTAAATAATAGTTGTATATTTACCTATTAATTAGTATATTAAATCATGGATATAGTAAACTTTGATTACTTAGTAAAGGCAGAACGCATTCTTTTGTATAAGGATGTGAATCTTCAAGAGGATTATATCATCTTAGGTAAGCATGATCCTAGACGTAGAGAATTTAAAGCTACTGATTATCCGGTATGGGCCATCCCAGCCAGTGAGGTTTTTGGTTATAATGAGATTCAAGATGAATCGGTTCCTCTACCGCACAGACAAATCATGGATTTTCAAGGAGCAGGAGTTACGGCAACAGATGATCCTATAAATAAAAAGACTATAATAACAATACCTGGTGGAGGAGTTGCTCCTGGCCCAGCTATTATAACACTTGACCCTTTAGTACTAAATCACACAATAACAACTAACGCGAGATATACAATTGTAAACTTTAGTGGTTTACTTGATGGTAGTTATGTATTTAATGCAGTAACTACTACAGCTCAAATAGGAGACAAGTTAGTTTTCATGGTGATGTCTGATTTAGCATCACCGTTAGTAACCTTAGATTTCAACATAAGTAAATACTATACCTTACCTTGTCTTAGTCCTAATAGTTATATTGACATCACTTTTCAAGAAAGACGCGTGGTACCTTTTATATTTGATGGTACTAAATGGGTAAGTACATACAATAACTGCTAATACATAAAACATGGACATAAATAACATTCAAGCTTTAATAGCTCAAGGTTTACTAACAGATGTAGCGTCTGTTGACCCTAACAAAGCATACGTTGCTGTAGGAGTATATCAACCAGGTAACAGACAATCAGGACCTGCAGGTAATGCATATCCTTCTTATGCAATGCCTATATCAGAATTCTTAGCTGCCGGTGGAGTATATACAGCATCTAATGGAATTGCTTTAGTAGGTAATGACTTTCAGTTGGCTTCTCAAAATATCAGCCAATTTATTAATGATGCTGGTTATATCACTTCTGTTACTCCACAAGATTTACAAAGTGTAGTTACTGCAGGTAATGTATTAACATCTTTCAATTTAGTTCAGAGTCCTGATGGTAATAACAAGATTGATATTGACAATAACAACTTAAGATTAAGACGTTTTGTACCAGGCTCAAAGTTCTCTTATGTATTGGTTAACAATACCAATGTTGAGATAACAAACTTGGATTTTGCAAGTGGTAAAACAGGTAGTTTAACTGTAGATCCTTTAGGAGGAAATATTTTAGACAACTCAGTAAAGAATACATTTACCGCACCTGTTCATCTGTTTAATACTGGTAATGTCGGTATTGCTGTTACACCTACAGATACTCGTCTTCATGTTAAAGGAAATTCTGCACCAGGAGATTTTACTTTTAAAGCAGAAGACACTGGAGGTAATCTATTACTATATGTTAGAAATGATGGTTTTATACAAGCTGGAACATTTGTTAACTCTTATTTTTACTTTGATCCTTCATTGACTTTACCAAGTTATGAAGTAAAAGTTACTGATGGCGTAACAACATCCCAATTTCTTCTTGATAAAGATACTGTAAACATTAACAATGCTCACGGACAAATTGTAATGGCATTAGGAGATTTACAGTTGACTGCTACTAGCAGAATATTTTTAAACGCAGCACTAATCAATGCTGTACTTATACCAGCAGATGAATCTCTCGTAGCAAGTGGGGACTTATATGTAGATACAGCTGCTAATATTTTAGCAAATGGAGACTTAATAGTAGCAAGAAAAGTATAAAAGCTTTATATTTGTATAAATTTTAAAACCAACATAACATGCAAGTAGATTTAAACTTTGACCTATTAGGTCTAGATGGAAACAAAGTGGCAGTAGCAGGTGAGCTTGTTGCTGGAGTATTAGCAAGTCAATCAAAAGGTGACGCGATAAAATTATTTGATTGGGCCATGTCTTTTTATAAAAAAGAGTCTGTAACAATGGATGCTTCAGACTTGATCAAGTTGAAAGAGATCATTTCCAATGCTGAGAATGTAACAGTCTTAGCCAAATCCCCGATCTTAAAGTACTTAGAGACTTTAAAATAAGCTTGGCGGCAAACAAAGATACCTCAGTAAATGCTGGGGTATTTTTTTTATGTCACAAATATTTGTATAATTGTGACAGAATGAGTATATTAGTGTATAACTTAATCAACAAATCATGAGTGTAGGTAATCTTAAAGATCAGGGTAATAAAGGTAATAACTTTCCATACCAACTGAACACATTAAAAACATTAGGCTTAATTGCAGGATCCGTTGCAGGAGCTGCTACTGAAGCTACATTGCTTCAAGTATTAGCAGCAATCCAATCAGGTCAAGAATATGAACAAAATCTTGTTGTTGACCAAGGTGGTGTAGGATGCCCAACTAATTGCCCTACATATTTACAGATCAGAATCTGGAATAGTGTGACTCACACTTTTGATCCTCCTATCTATTATGATGCTGCAGGTTCTGTAGTAGTACCTGTTGGTCCAGTTGCTTTAGTAAATCCTCAATATGTTTTAGAAAACATATTAATTGAGGTAAATGCTATCAACACTAAAACAGATGTTAACTTAAGTACTCGTGCTTCAGAATTAACTCTATTGGCTACCAATACATTACTTACTACACTTGATGCGGTTTTAGATGCGATTAAGTTAGATACAGCTAATCTTGCTCCTGTAAATACAGTACCTGGTTTCAGTATTGATACAACATCTGTTATAGCAACAGCTGTACCTACAGGTGTGAAAGCATTCTCTTTATTATTCAGAGGAACTGGTGGTCAACTTAATGGAGCTACAGTTCCTGATGGTTACCGCGTAGACTTTGGTAACGGTAAAGATCCTGTTGTAACAGCAATGACTTACTTACGTCCTACTGCAGGAACAGGTATGGAAGTATTAATCTCAACATTATCATAACATGTCAGGTACTAATCAAGAAATAGAAGGTGGTAATAATGGCCCTATCCCTACTACACCTACACAAATCGGTGTATCAGTAGATGGTCTGGGCTCTGCTATACAAGTAGGATCTCTTGGTTTCAGTTTACCAAACTTTCCAGGAACAATTTATTCATGGAGTGTAATAGGTGATGTTGTAGGAGATGTTGTTGTAGATATAAAAGTAGGTGGTGTTTCTATTGTAGGAGCTGGAAATAAACCTACTATTGTAGCTGGTGTAAGTGCATCAGCTGCAGAAGCAGGTTGGACTACAAACTCTTTTGTGGCTAACACTCCTATTGAATATGAGATCATCAGTGTAGCTAGTTTTAAAAGATTAAACCTGGTTTTAAACCTTATTTAATATGGCATATACAATAACAAATAGAGAAGAAAGTTTGACTGTTAATACAGATGTTGTTTTTATATTTCCTGATGGATCAGATTTAGCAGTTAGTATATCTCATTTTCAACCTCAGTCAGAGCAAGAAATACAACAGAATATCTTAAACAGATATGAGTCAGAGCTTTTGAAAAAAACATTAGGTGAACAATAATGGCAGACAGATATTTAGTACCAGGAGGTACAGGAGATTATAATAGTACAACTAATTGGTCTACTACAAGTGGCGGAGCAAGCGGTGCTTCAAAACCTGTAGCTGCTGATAGATTAATTATAGATGCTAACTCTTTAAATACACCATTAACAGTCAATACACCTAATGATTGTTTATCTTTTACAGCAAGTAATTATACAGGAGTGGTAACTATTAATAGTACTTTACAAACTAATGGTATAACAAACACAGGTAATATTACATTATCAGCAGGTATGACTATTACAGGTATAGGTACATTTGCTAAAAAAGGTACAAGTGTAGGCGTTATTACAAGTAATGGTGTAGTATTTGATTGTAATTTTAGTTTTACTAATACTGTAGCTTCTATAACAACTATTACAGGTACTATGCAAGTTAATGGGGATCTTAGCTCAACATTAAATTCTACAGTTACTACAACTGTTAATACAGGTACAATAAAAGTTGGTGGTAATATTATACACAACAATCCTTTAGTTGGCACATCTACCATAGAATTAATAGGAACTAACCCTGCAACTATAATTCAAGTTGCCACAAGATATTTACAAACAAATCTTATTATTAATAAAGGAACAGGTACTTTTAATCAAGTAGATTTATATTATGGAGTTTCATCAAGAACATTAACCTATACATCAGGTATTGTTAATCATACAGGTATATTATTTACTAATAATACTGGCACTACTACATTAAATACAAATGGCATGACTTGGAATACTATTGCTCCACAAGGTTCTATAGGTTTTACATCGGTTTGTAACGCTAATAAAATAGGTAGGTCTAGTGCTAATACAGCTATGAGTTTTGGAGGTACTCATGGATTTAATATTAATGAGTTTGAGTTTATATTTACTTCTGCAAGTATTACTACTAATATTGTATTTGTAGGAAATGTAGAATATAAAATAAACACGTCTATAATTTGTACTTCAGAGGCTGGAGTTGGAGTTACATTTAGATGTAATACAGGTATAGCTATTATCAATTTGAAAGAGAATGCTTTTATGAAAATGGTTGGGATAAATATTCTAAATATAAATGCCTCAAACAAAACATTGAGAATTTTAAAAAATAATACAATCACTACTAGTACAAACTGTTTTAAAATAGACAGTAATATTAACCCTTATAGTACAACAAGATAATGGCAATAATAATAGTTAGTAATGCAGGTGGTTTATTTTCAAGTGCAGCAACTTGGGTTGGTGGTATCATGCCTAGTCAAGGAACACAACAGGACACTATCGCTTTTACAGCAACAAGCGGTCCTTTGATAGTAGATGGTCTATATTATATAGCAGGTATTAATTATACAAACTGGACTAACACTCTGACATTTAACCTTGGCTGTTTATTAGGATTTGATGAACAGTTGGTAAATACACCTTTCATAAATATGGGAACAGGTGGTTATACTATAATAGATAATAGTGTAGGTGGGGGTTATGATTTCAGTACAGTAACTACAAGACCTATTATATTAACAAACAACTCAGCAATTCCTAGTTCGGTTTACTTTAACTATACTGGTACAACGGCTTTACAAATAACAGGTCATTGGATTCAGAATGGAAATTGTCCGAATACATACTTTGTAATTACTACTGGTACTTTTACTTATAATGGAACTGTAAGTGGTGGAAGTTTCAGTGGTACTTTATCATCAGGTACTATACTTAATGGAAATATTACTGATCCAACAATAACTAATATAAGTTTATATGGAGATGGTACTTTAAATACAACATTTAATGATGTTAATGGTGGAGGAATAACTACACCTGCTCAAGCTACTTTAACAAGTAATGGAAGTATTGATTTCCTTTATATCAATGGTTCTGTTACTATTATAGGAACTCCTAATATATCTTCAGCAGAAATTCAAGATAACGGCCTTCTTACCCCCGTTGCTATAAGAAATATCAACACGGGTTCAAGTATTATTTCAGATTTCTTTTTTACTCAGAATACTTCATCAGGAATCATAAGTACTAGTTTGAATCTTCTTTCTTTACTTGTATGTAACAAGCTATATTTAAGATGCTCTGATTTTGGTTTCGTAAATAAATTTGTTGGGGCTTTCGGTTTCGTTTGTAATGAGCTTATAATGGATGATACTGGTGGTATCAGAGCCTATGAGTTTCAATCAGGTGTGGAATATAAAGTTAACACTAGTATTAAGATTGATGCACCTTTTATTATCCGTTCTACTACACCAGGAGTAAAGACTAAAATCACACTAGGACCTACCATTAATCAAAACACTATTGCATATTTAACAGCTACAGATATTGACTGTAGTCTTGGTAGAAGAATGAACAACTTTTATGGTACTGCTACCAATTGTGACAATATCCGAGTTTGGAACGATAATACCTTACCTCAAGTACCTTCAACATTTTAATTGTATATTAGCTAAAAAAATAGTATATTAGAGTATGAGTGGAACAAACCAAGAAATAGAAGGAGCTGGTGCCGCAAGTGGTCCAGCTGGTGGAGAACTTAATGGTTTCTACCCTAATCCTACTGTACTTAACAGTGCGGTCATAGGAAAGGTGCTTACTGGATATGTGAGTGGTTCTGGAACTGTACTTGCTACTGATACTATATTGCAAGCTATTCAAAAGCTTAATGGTAACATTGCAGCTTTACCTGTTATTACAGCCAGCAATGGTTTAACAAAGAATATTAATGATATTCAGTTAGGTGGAGCTCTTATTCAGAATACACTTATTGATGGTGCTTTTGATTTTGAAATAGGATCTGTAACACCTTTAACAAAGTTTTCAGTAAAATCAGCAGATATAGCAACTACATCTACCTTAACTGTAGTTCCTAGCGGTATTGATTTTACAGTTTCAGATATTCCTATAGTGAATACAGGTAATATTTCTGTTGGGCCAGGTACTACAGTTACAAGTGTTAGTAATAATGTTTTTGTTTCAGGTATTTTTGGTTTTTCAGCTGGACTTGTGTTACCTAATAATGGTTCAAATAATCATCTGGTTTTTCAAGATGCTATTGCCTCAAAAGGATTTGTTTATTTTGCAGATTACTCAACTAACTTTACTCCTGAATCTTTGATCACAAAAAGATACGCGGATGCTTTAATAGGAGATTATGTAATCAAAGCTGTGGCTTATACCTTATTACCAGCAGACGGAACTTCAGAAGTTACAGTTGCAGGTGCTACACAAACTCTTCCTACTGCAGTAGGAAAACTCAACAAAAGATACAGAATAATAAATGCTTCTAATGGTGTTGTAAGAGTAGACACAACATCATCTCAAACTATAGGAAATAAGGTTACAGGTAACCCTACTTTTATGGATCTTAATCCAGAAGATTGGTTAGATGTAATAAGTAATAACACTAATTGGAGAATGATATAACATGAGTGGATTTAAAAACATATTACTAGATCCTGCAACAGTTACACTGGATGCGGGAAGCCGTTTAAGAACTAGTCAAATGACTACACTGCTTGATGGTAAAATACTAAATAGTGACAGTCCTTTTCTTTTTGATAACCAAGGAACTGGTACAGGAACTTATGCTAATAATAAGTATAATATGTCTGTTACAGCTGGTCAGTTTAGAGTAAGACAAAGTAAAAGATTCAATCCTTATTTTTCAGGTAAATCTCAACTTATAGAGTGTACCTTTGATAATTTCCAAGTAGAAGCAGACACTGTTAAAAGAGCTGGATACTTTAGTTCAAGTGCTGTATCTCCTTTTACTGCAAACTATGATGGATTTTATATTGAAAATGATGGTACAACTATTAGATTAAAAGCTGATAGAAACGGTGTAAATACTATAAACGTAGATTGGACAACTTGGGATAACTACTCATTGATATCAGGATATAACTGGGCCAACTTTACAGTTGTTGCTTTTGACTTTCTTTGGTTAGGTGGAGCAGTATTAAGGATCTTTCTAAAGACTGATAAAGGATTTGTATTAGCCCACACTGTAAATTATGCAGGAACAACTACAGATACATTTATCTTATCTCCAAATCAACCTGTACGATACGAGATAAGAAGTACTACTGGTACAGGAAGTTTCAGATATATTTGTTCTCAAGTTGCTACTGAAGGAAGTACAACTGAATCAGGGTATAATAACTCGGTTCTTTCCCTTTCTACAGCAGCTATTCCTGCTAATACAGCAGCTACAATTGGTACAAGATATCCTTTAAAAGCTATAAGAAAAAAAGTAGCCAATAGAGATAACTCGGTTAAGGTGGTGTTTCCTCAAGTTTTTATTAATAGTTCCGATCAAGCATACTGGACTCTTGAACTAAACCCAACATTATCAGCACCTCTTACATATACAGATGTAGCTAATAGTGCTGTTCAAGAAGCTAATGGATCAGCTGTTGCCGCAATTAGTATAACCGTAACAACACCTGGCAGAATTTTAGCTAGTGGTATTGTAACACAAAATGGTATGATGCCTACTGGTATATTTGAAAATGATTTCTTAACTTCGTTGGGTAGTACATTAAATAATACAATGGATCAGATTGTACTATGTATACAACCTGTATCGGCAACAGTAACAGTACTTGGAGTAATGAATTTTAAAGAATACTAATCATGGATATAACAACAAGAGTTTTCAAAAGACAGCTAATCAATAACGATACAGTTACAGGATTAGACAGATACGCTGAAATTATAGATATTATAATGACCGGTAAAGATGGTGGTATGATCACTATCAAAGGTAGAGTTGCTTTACTTTCTCCTAACCTTCAATGTGTTGAAGTAGAAAGTGAGTTTGAGTTTAAACGGTATGATAAACCTGCAGTAACAGCTGATGTTGTTGTTGAAGATGTACCAGCTACATACTATACTATGGGTGAAGATATGGGTAATGATATTGTAGCAACAGGCGGTGAGTTAAAAACTCCTGCAGTTACACACTTAGAAAACCAAGTTGTAACTCCTGCAAACAATAAGTTTACACTTTTAGAAGAATCACCTGTTGGACAAGGTATCAAACAAATGCTTAGTGCTGATTTAGCTGGAGCAATAGTTGATAACTTATGGGTACCTTCTAACTTAAACATGTTGTAGTGGAAACTATTAATCAAAAATATAGAAGACTGAGAAACCTTATCACTGATGGGGATCTTATTCTATTTCATGGAACAGGATTTGTGGCCAAAACTATCCAGGCTGCGGATTCTTCCTACTACAACCACGTAGGAGTAGTGTTCAAGAAATTAGGAGCACTCTATATTGTTGATGCCAATGCAGACGGTGTACAAGCCGACAGATTATCAAGAAGAATTAACAAGTACAGAAAAGGTGGAGACTTCACTATAGTAAAACCATTAAGAACTTCTCAAGAGATTGAGACAGCTTTAACCCGGTTACTTACCCGTAGTGATGAGAAGACCATAAAGTATGACTTTGCTAATGGTATCAAAGAACTTTTGAACAGAAGATTCGGATGGAGTCTTATAGTACAAGCTGATGAAAGTCATGATATTTGCTCTGACTTTGTAAGCCAATACCAAATAGATCTTAATATTGTGGTAGAGGAGTTCAAACACCTTAGAATAGCTTTTCCAGAGGATACAATCCGATACAAAAATGATTTTGTCTTGGTAATAAACTAGTAAAATATTATATTTGTAAAAACATACCATGAAACATTTAAACCCTGCATTCGATACATTAGGCTTCAAGGATACTGCATCATTTGTGGAAAGTACATTTCACCCTAATAACATCAACTTCTCTCTCATTATGTCTAGTATCTTTGGTTGTATTGCTTATTTCATTGAAACCTTTTTAGGCTTTGAATCTATGGTTGCTGTAGCGATCATAATACTCTTTACATTAGAAATAGTAACTGGTATCAAAGCCTCACTTAAAGAAGGCGATTGTTTCAGTAGTAAGAAACTAGGTAGAGGTTTTTTAAAAATGATGATCTACATGCTTATGATAGGATCTGCCAATTTATTAGCCCAGCACATTCACATTAAACCAATCTTAGGTTGGAGCTTTAATTACTATGAGTGGATACACTATACTTGTATGAACTTTGTGATCATGCAACTTTTCATATCAAACATAGAAAACTTCAATAGATTAGGATGGACAGAATTTATACCTATATTGAAGAAATTATCTAAAGTATTAAAACTTAAATAAACCAACCATGACAATAAAAAATGTATTATTAGAAGCAGATGAGTTTTACAATGAAATCTTTGAAAAGGATACAATTTATATTCATCATACTGCAGGTTCTCATAGACCTGATTGGGTAGTAAATGGTTGGGAACATGATAAAACTAAAGCTGGGGTAGCTTTAAAAGTGGCTACTTCCTACATAATTGGTGGATCTTCTACGCGAGACCTTACAGATAATGCCTGGGATGGTATCATAGTTAAAACTTTTGAAGATAAATATTGGGCTCATCATTTAGGTACAACTGGAGCTAATAACTCTATCTTAAATAAAAAATCTATTGGTATTGAAATATGTAACTACGGGCCATTAGTTCTTGGTAAAGATGGTCAGTATTTCAACTATGTAAATAGTCCGGTACCTGCTAATATGGTTGTTAAGTTAAACAAACCATTTAGAGGATACACTTATTACCATGCTTATACAGAAAAACAAATAGCTGCTCTTAAAGAGTTGCTTTTAGATATCATCAAACGTCACCCTAAGATCGATCTTAAAAAAGGGCTTAGAGAAGACATAGCAAATCCTGATTTTCTAGAGTTAAATCAAGCTGCTTTAAAAGGTTATCCAGGTGTGTGGTCTCATAGTAATGTGAGAAAAGATAAATTTGATGTGTATCCTCATCCTCAATTAATTGCTTTATTACATTCATTATGATGAAACTATTTAAAAATTACTACCATCCAACTCCTAAAAGATGGAAAAAAATAGGAGATGCTTTATTAGCTGTAGCTGCTGCTCTAGGTGGTGGTGGTTTAATTGCTTTTGATAAGCTGGAACAAATATTTACCGATCATGAACTTAAAGTTATAATTGGTATTATTTTAGTTACAGGTATTGTAGGTAAATTCCTAACTAACTTTTTTACTGATGAAACTATAAAACCAACCCCAGATGAAGAACCTAAAGTTTAATTTACTACTAATTGTAACAATATTAGTAGTTCTTAGTAGTTGTGTAGCTACCAAAAAACAAAAAGACAGATTCCTTGCTAAATATTGTGAGAGAAAAGACAGCATTAGTTATGTTGTTAAAGACTCAATTGTATACAAGGATACTACCATATTTATACCTACAATAGTTAATACACCCATATACCTGGAGAATCCTTGCAAATTGCTTTGTGACTCACTAGGAAATTTAAAACCCTTCAGCAAAACTTCGGGTAAAGGCTCAGGTCTTATATCTCATGTGCACACTGTAGGAAACAGTATTGTATTTGATTGTAAAACAGATTCTTTAAAAGCCCGCATTCAATGGTTGGAAAAACATCAAACTGTTACTACTAATTCTCATACTGAAAATACTGTCCAAAAGCCTTGTGAATTAGAGCATAGAACCAAGTTTGATGGATTTACCTGGTGGTGGTTTTGGATTACAGCAGGCTTATTATGCTTATGGATTCTAATCAAAGTAGGTAAAACTTACTTAAAAGCATACCTTCCTTTCTTAAAATAATTTAAAGTAAACTTTGTAAGTTTAAAAGTTTATATGTATATTTGCATATAAACTTTTTAAATTTAAAACAATGTCTGAACAAACAAACCAACCAAAAGATGTTGAACTTACTCCTGAAGAAATACAGGAACGCAGAGCTCAACTTAAAGAATTCTATACAAATCAAATGGATTTACTCAGACCTCAACTTGAGTATGAAACTATTTTGGCCTCAATAGAGGAACAAAGATTTAAGAGAATGACTATGATTTACCGTCAAGCTGAAATGTCAATGGGTCCTCAAGAAGAGAAAGAAAAAAAGGAGCAAGCAGAGGGAAAGGAAAAAAAAAGAGAGAACTCTTAAAAAAGATTAATAATTAGTCAATAAACCAACATGGCTAGATTCAATAAAGTAGATAAAAAAGTCAAACTGACTTTAGAGGAAATAATTAAATTTCAGTTAATCACTCATTGTTATATTAATAAGATAACAATAAGTGAGTCTGAGATTAATTGTTTGACTCTGCTTGGCCTTAATCATAAGGCTGAATTATCAGATTTCTGTAATGCTTGTTGTGTTCCTGAAAACAGGGATAAAGACTCTAGCCTTGCCTATACTAAAGTTATATTTAAAACTCCTCAGACAGTGAGGAATTGCTTAGCTAAGCTATCCAATTATAATATAATCAGTAAGGTTGGGTTAGGGCACAATAAAACTGTGGAGTTAAATCCTGATTTAATGGTACAGATTAAGGGTAATATATTGTTGGACTATAAAATTTTTCACATTGATACCCAAGAAAGCTAAAGATTTAAGAAAGGATTTCATTAAGGATAATAATTATGATGAAAATTTAGTAAATGATCTACTAGATTTTTACTGGAAAGAGGTAAGAAAAACAATAAGTACTCTAACTCATCATACTATAAGACTTGATAATATAGGCAGTTTTAAAATAAAGCACTGGAAATTAGATGAAACAGTTACTACTTTTGAAACTATCATAAAAAATATGGAGGGTAAATTTAGTAAGTATGCTGTAATAGAGGATTTAACAAAGCAGATTGAAAACATCAACAAAGTAAAACAATTGATAGAAAAAGACACATTAAAGTTAACTTTAAAAAAAGAAAAGAGAAAACATGATGAAAGTATTAAAAACAGTTTGGAACAACAAACACCTGATTTGGCAAGGGATCAAGAACAAGATATTTAAAAAAGACCCTATAGAAGTTCTTTATAAAGAGCGTCTAAAGATATGTATGGGTTGTGAATTAGTAGACCGTGTAGGTCATAGTTGTGTAATGCCGGGAACTCAACCTTGTTGTAGTGACTGTGGATGCAGTCTTGCTTTAAAATTAAGATCTCCTGATTCATCTTGTCCTCATCCAGATGGTCCTAAATGGAAGGAGGCTCAGGTATGAGTGTAAGTCAAGTATTATTAAAATTTAGAAGAACTGGGGCTATGCAATTTACAGAAGATTTATTTAAACAAACCTTATCAGATTTTCATAAACCATATACTGAAAAGAGAGAGATGGTTATTATGACGGGTGCTGGTGGTAGGGATATGTTTGATGAAGCAATTCAAAAACAAAATGATTTAGACTTTGCTGATTTTTTAGCTTCTAAATCATATATCTCTGAAGATGAAAAAACTCGTATTCATCAAATGATCAATGCTACTCCTGATGATTATGAAGTTGCAAAAGCAATACTAACAAGCTTATCAGAAAAACATTTTTCTTATTATCACACAACTAAAAGATTAAAATCATGAGCTGGCAAAAATGTCCAATATGTAATGGATCAGGGGATGATCCTTTCATTATAACAAGTAGTATGTCTTATCATCCTTGCCCTACCTGTAAAGGAACAAGACTAATAAATGAACTAACCGGTATACCTCCAGTAGTAGAAGAGAAGCATAATATCTTTGAACCTGTAGATCCTTGTGAATCAGATGAACAACATAAATGGATATGTGATTTAATGGAAAATAGAAATAAAATAACACCAATTAAAACAACAACTCAAGATGGCAGTAACATTTAAAGCAGCTAACCATAAATATGAAAGTCTTGATCCTGAAGAGAAAATTGACTGGATTAGTGTAACTAGTTTTGTAGGAATGTTTAAACAGAAATTTGATGCTGTTACACAATCTATAAAGTCATCTCAAAATAAGAGGTCTAAATGGTATGGTATGGATCCTCTTGTGATTCAACAGCATTGGGGTAATGAAACTAATAGAGCAATCAAAGCAGGTTCTTGGTATCATGATCAAAGAGAATCTGATTTAATGTCTATTGACACTATACAAAGAGCAGGTAGGGAAATTCCTATTATCAAGC
>Ga0075163_10002224_pt1 | contig 26147 bp, 20 predicted proteins | sample JI1023141ADNA_FD_71478 | JGI IMG/M metagenome (GOLD analysis project Ga0075163, IMG submission 71478) | Wastewater effluent complex algal communities from Wisconsin, to seasonally profile nutrient transformation and Carbon sequestration -... | ecosystem: Engineered > WWTP > Effluent > Algae...
GTTTGTTATTTATTTGTTTCTGAATTTGCTAAATATTCTGCTAGAATTATTATAATCCCGCGGACCTACATACCTCAGTCGGTAGATTGCGAAAATTATAATAGCGGCAAATATAAATATGGTTTTTTTGTAATCGTTTAAAAATGTAAGAAATGCATTCGGCTTGGATTCTTTCTCGACCGGTTTCTCTGGATTTTTTTTCTCAGCAGGCTTTTCTGTCGTATTATTTGCAATGAAAGGATTTGTTGGATTTGGATTATTTTGAACCGTTTCTGGCTCCAAGCCTGGAATATTTTCCGAATTCATAGTCAATTCTTCATGCATCCAGAATTCGAGATTGAGTTTATTATTACTTAAGTGTTGAGGATTATTTGGATTATTCGCTTCTGTTGGATTTGCAATGGGAACAAAAGTCTTAGCAGGTTTTTTGTTTGGATCAATTTTCGCTGCTGTCTTTGCAGTTTTTTTCCCATTCTTTCCATTTACACCTTTTTTCTTTTTATCTTTTAGTCCGGGTGCAGTTTGGTTTTGGTTAGATACTTTTTTGGGCTCTGTTTTTTTTGTTTTGTCTTCCAATACCTTATCTAAGAAATCTGAATCATCATCCTGTGCATAATTACTAAATGTAATTGATAAGCTTACAAGTAAAACAAAGGAATATCGAATTGAATTTCTAATCATTGAAAATAAATTTCCTTTAGGGAAAGAAGGATTCATTTTTCTATTTGGAAGAGGAATTCTCATATTAAGACTTTTTCTTTAAAATGGTGCTCGCGCTAAATGTGATATTTGTATCTTTTGCTACGTTTAAAACAACTGTTTCATTATTGTCTTTGAATTCGACAACTTTTCCATGAATTCCGCTAGATGTGATAACAGAATCCCCTTTTACTAAAGCTGCAATCATAGCCTTTTTATTTTTCTCTTCTTTTCTTTGTGGTTGAATCACAAGAAAATACATGATCACTAGCATTATCGGAAATAAGATTAAAGCGGACAAAGAAGATTTTGCATCCCCTCCCTCTTGCGCTAAAAATAAAAAAAATTGCATGGTTGCTATTAAATACATTCTAAATTCCTTGTTCTATTTTCAAAAATATCTGGTAGGTATTACCACTTTCATTTTTCCCAAATGTCAGTCATTAATTTTTTAAAGAATTAAAGTATTCTAATACAATTCCAGATTTCAAATGACCTAAAGCGGATTGATACCCTTCCAATATATTTGAAACTCTTCCCATTAAAAAAAGACCGGCACCTGCGTTCAGAGCAACTGCGTGGGATCCTGTTAAAACTTTTCCAGAAAGAATTTTTGTAGATAAACTTACTGCTTCTTCCTTGGTTTGACAAAATATTTCATTATCGCTAAGGTTTTCCAGCCTAAGAGAATTCGGACTAAATAGATGCTCGGTCACTTCTCCGTTTTGATAAAGCAAATACTTCGTATCCTCAAATATTGAAAATTCATCAAACCCGTCTAGCGAATTACAAACAATAGCCGCTTTAGTTCCAAGCCTGGTTAAAACATGCATAACTTTTGGTAATAATTCCTGGGAATAAACTCCAAGAATTTGAAACCCGGGGCTGAAAGGATTACTCATCGGTCCAAGAATATTAAAAACAGTTCTAAATCCTAATTGTTTACGAGTCTCAGCAGCAAATTTCATAGAAGGATGCCAGTGAGGAGCAAATAGAAATGTAAATCCTTTTTCTATCAGTCTTTTTTCTGCTTCTTCGTGATTGACAGTGACATTGTATTCAAGTGCAGTTAATAAATCACTAGAGCCGCAGAGTGAGGATACTGACCTGTTACCGTGCTTTGCAATTTTAATTCCCATTGAGCCTAGAGTGAGTGCAGATAAAGTCGATATATTGATGGATTTTTTTTCATCGCCGCCCGTCCCGCAGGTATCAAGGTAATCAAATTCAAATTTTCCAGTTGGCGGCTTTACACAGGAATCTCTCATCGCTCTTACAAATCCGACTAATTCATCCGAGGTTTCAACTCTCATTCGAATGGATGTCAGAAATGAGGAGAGCATAATATCTGTTACCTCTCCTTTCATGATTGAGATCATAAAAAAATAAGCTTCCTCTTCCGTGAGTGAATTTCCCGCGACGGATTTTTGGAGTAATAGGTTAAGATTCAATTTTTTCTCCTGATCAATTTTAAAATAGTAATTGGATTTAATAGTTCATAATTTGTAACAATATATCTGAGTCCGGATAATACAGTTACAAAAGTTGTAATTAACATAACATAATAAGGCAAAAACGTAGCAGCAGAATCAAGCCAATTGAAGTTATGCATTGTAAACTCCTGCGGGCTTTTCATGAAGATTGTATAATTTTCGTAAGCGATTGTGTATCCTGATTTGCCATTAGCCTGTCCGAGCTCATACATTTCATTGATTGCATTTCTTTGCTTGGTAGACACTGCAATAAATAAAACGAGGATAACAAAAATTGCCCCCATTTGAAATGTTGTCTTAATTTTTCCCATCATCGTAGTATGAAGAGATGTTCCGGACCGAATGGCAAGCCATCGAAGAGAAGTAATAAGCATATCCCTGAGGATAATGAGTAATACCATCCAGAGCTCAATTTGCTCATCAAGTAAAATAAAAGTTAAAAAGGAGCTAACGACGAGTATCTTATCAGCTAGTGGATCTAAAAATTTTCCAAACTCAGTCTCTTGTTTCCATTTTCTAGCAAGGTATCCATCAATTAAATCTGTAAAAGAGGCAAGTAAGAAAATAATGAGTGCATAGAGTCTAAAAAAAAAATCGTCCTGAATTAAAAAATAGATAAAGAACGGAACGAGTAAAACACGAAGAACAGTTAATACATTGGGTAAATTAAAATTAGCCTTCAACATAAAATCAAGATTCCCAACTTCCATCCATATCATATTCAGAGAAAGAATTAATCTTTACCCGACCAATTTGTCCGATTTTCAATGTTGAATTTGGAACGTAAACAGTCTCATCAATTTCAGGTGCATCTTGAAATCTTCTGACTTCCGCAACTCCATCTTCTATCGTATCAACAATTGCAGGATATATTTTTCCAATTCTAGAAAGGTGAATGTCTTTTAAAACTTTAAGGTGTGCTTCTCTTACAAGGTTAACACGACGCGCAGCTTCTTTTTTACTTACATCCATTTTTAACTCGCCCGCTTTTGTTCCTTCCTGTGGTGAGAATGCAAAGAGAGCTAGTTTTTCTGGTTTTACATCTTCAATGAATCGTAAAACTTCATCTACATCGCTTGCGGTTTCTCCCGGGTAGCCCATGATAAGAGATGTGCGAATTTCCAAATCTTTTACCTGTCTGGCTTTTGTGAATAAATCCTTAAAGAAAGAATACGAGCCAGTTCTATTCATAGACTTTAGAACTCTCTCGGACACATGTTGAATTGGAGACTCTAAGTAAGGTGCGATTTTTGGATTGGTAAGAAATAAATCAATTAGTTTTTCTGTTTTCTTATCCGGGTAAAGATAGAGTAACCGTAAAATCTCTAGACCATTGATTTCGGTGATTTTATTTAATAAGTCCTTTAACTTATCGGTGTCACGCCCATAAAAAACAGTATCCTGAGACACGATGCAGATTTCTTTAGAACCACGCTTAACAGCAAGTAGACTGTCTTCGTAGATTTTGTCTTCTGGCTGATCTCTAAATTCGCCGCGTAACTTTGGAATAATACAAAAATGACATCCCCGATTACATCCATCCGATACTTTAATAAAAGAATACGGCTTAGGAGAATTAAAGGAAGAGATAAAATTATCCCTGTCCAGTAAAGAAACATTTACATCTGCAAAGTTTACAAAGTCCTGTGGAAATTGTTCTTTGATTATTTTGCCTGCCTGGCTATATCGACCTGTTCCAAAAACTAAATCGACTTCGGGCATATCGCCTCTTATCTCTTTCGGATAACGCTCTGCAAAGCAGCCAACTACGACTAGCTTCTGCTCTGCCTGTCGTTTAATTTTTCCAGCGGTTAGAATTGTATCAATCGTTTCTTCAGTCGCTGATTGAATAAATGTGCAAGTATTGATTAAATGAAAATCACTTTCTTCGGGAGTCTTCGCAGGAGTAAGCCCCTCTTCTAGGAGAGACTTTTCCATATGTAAAGAATCGGCGGTATTCTTAGGACATCCCAGTGTAGTGATGTAGAAAGATTTTGTAGTCGATTCTTTTTTTTCCTTTAAGCTAGATTTCAAGCTTATTCTCCAAGCTCTTTAATTATAAACTGGGTATTGTCGTAAGGACTCGGGGCTTTTAAGAAAATCTTTTTAGCAAGTCTTCCCGGTCTTCCCAATTTTACTTTCTCTTTTCCGTTTTGAATCATCTCAACCGCACCGCCATCCCCTACTTTGATTTCGAGTCTATCGCGTGCTTCGAGTTGTTTTGTTTCTCCTGATGAGACTAACCCGCGTTCACCGGTCTGTCCATCAATGATAAATTCTACATAGCTAGAACGAATAAAATAAAGTGTAACTTGAATTGGGACATCCCCAATTGGTTTGTTATTACTGTCCGGTTTTGCTTCTCCACTTAGGCGCACCATAATCTTTGCAGAATTATCAGTAACAGCCTGGGTAACAATTTTTATTTCGCGGCGAAGAGAGGTTAGCTCCGGATTGTTATAACTTAGAACAGATTCAGAACCAACCTTTGAATCAAAGGTATATACTTTCTTCTCAGGAAAAATATTAAAACCAATCGTGGCAAAATTTTCTCCATCGACTTTTTTTACACCTTTAATGAATATCTTACATTGTTGATTGTTAACGCTGAATTTAAATCCCTGCTCTGGAGTTAGTGTAAATGGAACACTTGAATTTTCAGGCACCGATTGCTGGATGTAAGAAATATCAGGAATGAGAGAAGGATTCACTGGATTAGGATTTTCTGTTGTTTCAACGGGTGTATTTGATTCAACCGTTGCAGAGGAATCACTGTTTTCAGAAAAATAATAAACCAAAGAAACAGCCAGACAAACACCAAGAATAATCCCGAGAGGCAAAAGCTTGTTAGACTTAAGTTCTAAAGCAATCATTTTGACTGTTGGCTTGGTTAATTCTTCTAGAGGTTGTTGAGACTCAACAAGTTGCTCACCTCTATATAGATTCATCATACCAGCTGTATCCAATTTTAAATAATCGGAATAGTTTTTTAAAAAACCGATTGTAAATGTCTCAGCCGGAAACTGAGCATAATCTTCATTTTCCAATGCAATTACAAATTTTATAGCTATATTTGTATCACGAGAAACATCTTTTACAGAAAGATTTTTTTCTTCTCTTACTTCTCTTAGAATTTGTCCTACTCTTTTATTAGTGCTCACTGAAATCTCCAAACAGATATTTTATTGATTATCGCTTACTAAAGGATTGTTTACAATTTTAGAATTTCCGCTGATATGATAATTAAAAGTTCCATCTTCCACTTCAGGATCAAGAACCATATTTACAAATTCTATCGTGGTTTGCTTTCCACGTGAATCGGTTGCAATTGATTTTTTTACTAGATACGTTTCAGCATCAATAAATAAAAGCATATTTTCAAATCCACCAATCTTCTCTCTTTGTTCAAGAGATAAAACAAAATAAGACTTACCGTCGTTATTCGCATTTCTAGGTTGGGAGATAGTATCAAATTTATAATGGTATTTTCTAAAAAGTCTATTCAATCCGGCCGGTGAAGCAGACTGGAAAATTGGCTCTCCAGAAGTATTTTGCTTATTAATTTCTAAATCCTGCTTACCAACAGCATTGATTTTTTTAATATAAATCCAGAGTGTTTTGCCATCGGAAACAATCAAATCCCCATCGGGCTCTGCAAATTCATAGCGAATTTTGCCGGGTGCTTTGTAAGTAGCTTTGCCCTTCATACTACTAGTCTTCTTGTTATTCACAGTCTGAATTTTAAAATCAGCCGTATAAGATTTGAGTTCTGCAAATTTCTTTTTTACATTTTTCACAACTTCAGAAGGTGAATTCCAATTATGAGCCTGGGAAAAAAGGGAATTGCTCGAAAAAAAAGCAAACAAAACGCAAAATAGAAAAATCTTGCTCCAAGAAAGAGTTTTTCTCGGTAAGATCGGCTGAATTGTAAAAGTCAAGTGTTTCAAGGGGAATTTCCGAATCGCTAAAAGCATAGTTTACCTATCAATAAAACAATACTTTAAAAGCTAAGTAAATTGTTAAGACAAATCTATTGACAATTAGGAATTTTTAATAGAAGATTATTCGAATTTTGGATAGTCAAACGGAACCTAAACTGATTTAAAAACTCCTTCAGATTCTTGATTCAAAATCGCTTTGTTTTAATCAAAAACTAATCAGAGAATATCTATTGTTTCCTGAATAAAAGAACAAACGACTAGTATATTTTACTAGAAAGTTAATTTCTAATTTTTAAATACTTGTTTCTAATTTACTCGAAAAAAAAATCACAGAATCACGCAAATAGATCTACTTTCAATTTTTTTGATAAATATTTGAAAATAGGTTCTTTTTAATTAAGGATTTGTATGGGGAATTTTAATATATTACTAAGTTCAAATTTTTATGACAGAGTTGCTCCGACAATCCTGACATTTCTAATTAGTATTTTCTTACTTGTCATTAGTAAAAAAGAAAGAACTGCTCAATACCTCGCTTTTACTTTTATATCTCTAACTTTATTTAATATTGGTTACTTAATAGGATATGGAATTGACCATCCGATAGCCGCAATAGGTTGGCACATCGCCTGCTTAATAGTGCTCGCTGTTTTTTCCAAAGTTCAATTCGCATACTATCTTCCCGATAAATTAAACAAACAGGAACCAAGGATTGTTTTAGTTATAGGTATTCTTCTTTACTTGTTTGCACAAATTCAATACAGCACGAAAGCACAAGAAGCAGGCTATCGTTTTATTTTTAAGAATCATATCTATGCTTCTAATTATACTTCGCAACTAGTTCCAATGCTTACTTCTCTTTTTTTCTTGTGGATCTTTGTTGTATTGATACGTCAGGTCTTGCAACACACGAAAGAAGAATACAATGAGAAATCTATCTTGATTCGATTCTTTGCGAGAATATTTTTTCCTCTTTCTAGAGATGGTAAGCTAGTTCGTTCCTTTTTAGTTTTAACTTTTTTTGAGTTAGTCATTAACATGCTAGTTGTTGTTGGTTGGTATTCTAGTTTTATTTCTCACACTGCTATGAATTTTTTAATGAGCACGGGGCTAATGCTTGTATACCTTTCTTATACTGTTGTCTATGTAAATAACAGCCGCAAAAATATAACCTTCATGGTAAAAATTGTAGGAGTAGCACTTGTATTTCTATTAGTTGTTTCCAGTCTTATGGGAGCAAGGTCGATTTCTTATACTGAGAAAAGTTATGATGCTGAAAACATAGCCATTATAGAAGGAGTCTTTTCCAGTCCAGGCTGGAGAGAGAATAGAGCCTATCCAAAATCCATTGAATATATCGCATATCGGAACAATACAACGGGTCTTTATAGCCAGGAATATAAACTAGCAATGAAAAAAGATGATAATTTGCGAGATGACTTATTTCAGAAAAGTGATGAAGAAGAATTAGATTTTAATCTAAAAGCATTCAGTAGAAAAATTCAAAACCAAAATCAAAAATTATCACAAGAAGAAGCAAAAGAAAAAGCCTTTCAAAATATTAGGGAGACTCAACTTAAAATAAAATCTAGATATTATAGACAGTTAGGTGATAGTCGATTTGTTTATTACGTTTTAAATGAAGTAGATTCAAACGGTGCAGAGAACCTTTATGAATTTGGATTTAGTTATTTGAATTATCGTAAGATAATACATGATGTAGTTTTTGTAGAAGTGATTACAATTTTATTCGTTGTATTCATAGTGCTCACAATCTTTCCTCTCTTCTTTAGGATTAACCTGGTTTTACCTCTTCGAAATCTTTTAGAAGGCGTAAAAGAAATCAACGATGGAAATTTAAAAACACAGGTCAAAGTAGATGTGTTAGATGAAATAGGATACCTGACAAATTCATTTAACAAGATGGTATCCTCAATTGATAGCGCACAGGAGCAATTAGAAGACTATGCAAAAAATCTAGAAGTAAAAGTGGAATTGAGAACTAAAGAGCTCAAAGAAAGTTTAGATGAAGTCCATGCTCTGAAGAAAAAACAAGATGCGGATTATTTTTTGTCTACCCTTTTAGTAGAGCCACTATCGCATCCTGGATTTAATACACCCCGTGTCAAAGTAGAATACAAAGTAATTCAAAAAAAGGATTTTGAATTTAAAAACAAGCGTCATGAAATAGGTGGTGACTATTGCACTACCATTCGAGTTCAACTGGTAAATAAAGATTACACTGTAGTTCTAAATTCAGATGCAATGGGGAAATCTTTGCAAGGAAGCGGAGGAATTTTAGTCTTAGGTAGTTTATTTCAATCAATTATTAAAAGAACACAAAATTCGCAAGGTATGAAAAATTTAGAGCCAGAAGATTGGCTCCTTGTTGTTCACAATGAATTACAGACTGTGTTTGTTAGTTTTACAGGTAGCATGATGGTTTCTATTTTTCTAGGACTATTAGAAGAAGTTTCGGGAAGATTTATTCATATTAACGCCGAGCATCCAGAAGCAGTTCTTTATAGAGATAAAAAAGCAGACTTTATTACAGAAGAAAAACCCGATTTTAAAGTAGGTGCAGAAATGATAGACTCTCCTCCTCAGATTCGCGAAACACAACTAGTGAAAGGCGATGTTGTTATCATTGGCTCTGACGGTAGAGATGATATCTTGATATTAGATGAAGATAATAATAAAGTTTTAAACTTTGATGAAAAAATATTTGTGAAAACAGTTGAACAATCAGAAGGAAAATTAGACCAGATAATTGATATTATCCTACAAACTGGTGAGTTAACAGATGATTTGTCTGTCATGAGATTAGAATACCATGGAAGTTTTAAATCAGTTAAAGTGGTTAAATTTTAATTACATCAAAAATATTTGAAAAAGATAAGCAAAGATTTGGAGTTCGCAATGAATTTTATTTTATTTCTAAAAAGAATAGATTTTATTTGGAAAAGTTTATTGTATTCTTTTATTGTTCCATTGTTTCTTTTAGCCTTTTCCTTGCAGGCAGACACAATTATCTTAAGAGATCATTGGGAAATTTTAGAAAATTCTGAAATTAATTTAGATGAGAATTTACCAAAAAATATAAGCGATTTAGCAGGTTGGAAAGAATACAAACAGGGAACAGCACTTGAAAGGGAAAAAACTCATCTTCTTAGAGTGAAGGTTCCGGCATTCGAATTAAAAGAGCCAACTCTACTAGTTGGTAAAAGTATTTTTTCTATTTCAATCTATTCAAATAATCAAGAAATTTATAAATTTTCTGATAAGTCCCAATTTGAACCAGCCAAATTTTTAGGATGGATACCGCATATCGTATCTTTGTCTGGAAATTCTTCCGAATCTTATATTTACTTTAAAGTCTATAGCGGAGCTTATATTGGATTTCCTTCTGTGAGCATTGGAAATAAAGATGAGATTTACAAAGATATGATATTGGAAGGATTACCGAGTGTGAGTGTAGTTGTAGTTAGCCTACTTCTTGGAATCGTATTTTTATTAGTCTTCCTATTTTCTAGAAGAGAAAAACTTTATCTGGCAATCGCTTCCTTTTATATTTTCATTGGAATCTGGCTTTTTAATATCAATTTAATTTCTCAATTTGTTTTGCCCACTGTGCCATGGCGACTTAGAATTGAATATATTTCCCTTTATCTAGCGCCTATCGGATGTCTATATATTCTCGAATCAATTGTTCAATCGAGGCTCAATGTATTATCCCGTATTTTAAGATATTTCTTTGGTTTTTATGCAGCGATATCTCTATTGCTAGATTTACTTAAAATATTTCCAATTTGGAAGACTCTCATTCCTTTTGATATATTTTTACTTCTTGGATTTATTCATTATATATACCAAGTCGTTGTCTATTCGATTCGCGGAAACAAAGAAGCTAGAATCATTGGCGTTGGCATAATACTGTTAGTCTCATTTGCAGTGCATGATATATTTGTAGTGATACGCATTATTAATAATTTAATGTTAATGCACTTTGGAACTTTTTCATTTATTCTTTCGATGACTGGTATTGTAGTGATTCGAGTTAACCATCTCTACAATGAAGTTAAAAAGAAATCACATGAATTAGAGGAAAGTAATAAAATATTAGATGATTTGAATCAAAATCTAGAACATAAAGTAACTGAGAGAACTAAAGAAGTAACGGAAAAAATGAATGTTATTCACAATTTAGTCAAGCAACAGCATGGAGATTATTTTTTAACATCTCTTATTCAAAAACCACTCATTACAAATAGGAATAAATCAAAAACAGTCACTACAGAAATTTTCATACAACAAAAAAAGAAATTTGAGTTTAATGGGAGAGAATCGGAGTTAGGCGGAGATCTTTGTATCACAGGAAATCTAAGATTTCATTCTGATACCGAAAGATATATTTTCTTTTTTAATGGTGACGCTATGGGTAAATCAATGCAGGGTGCAGGTGGAGCCATTGTTGCAGGAACCGTTGTAAATAATATAATTGCACGGTCAGCAAGAAACGATAAAGTTTTAAAAATGACTCCGAGAGAATGGATTTACAATACCTGCAAAGAAATCGATGAAATCTTTTGCACCTTCGATGGGTCGATGTTAATATCTGGAGCGTTAGGTGTAATACAGGAAAGCACCGGTCTTCTCTGGTATACAAATTTTGAACATCCAAGAACTATTTTATACAGGGATGGAAAGGCAAGGTTCTTAGACTCGGAAGATACCTCTGCTTATAAGTTTGGAAGTATGATAGAGGATAATCCTAATACTATCCTAGAATATAAATTGGAAAAAGGGGATGTATTATTAGTAGGCTCAGATGGGAGAGATGACATAGATATTTCCAAACCGAATGATAAAGTGAGAGCCATCAATATCAATTATGATTTAATTTTAGAAATAACAGAAAAAGCAAAAGGAACTATTTCGGGATTGATGGATTGTCTGCCCCTCTATGGGGAACAGACAGATGATATTTCGTTTATTCGAATTTCAATTTTAAAATAGCTATGCGAAACCTACAAAGTTCACGAAGAAGTTTATGAAAACTAAACTTATCTTCGTGTCCTTTGTGGTTAATTATTTTTAGTATTATAATTTTTGTTTTAGCTCATACCAATCATCATTTGTATATGGCGTATAACGTCCTTCTACTTGTGAATGGTAGTATCCACTTAGCATCGATTCTCTAACTCTTGTATCAGGTGTTGCGGCACTGATCGCTATATTTCCTGTTACTTTTCTTACTGTAAAAAATACTTTGCATTCTACTGGCGGGATTGATTCCATTGACCAAAAATAGTGATGACGAATAACAACATGTTTGTCTCCCAATTGTGTTGCACTATAAAACCAGGGCTTAATATCAGTTACTGAAATTTGTTTATTGAGCTCCGCATTCTCATCCATAATTGGCATATATAAATTTAGGGCAGTGCTATTGTATCTTTCTACAACAATTCCATTATTCCACTGATTATTCATGATAGTATATAAAATTACTCTGCAATATTCAGTTAGCCAAAAATGTTTTCCCAGACTTGCCTGGCTAATTGCTTTCGCTCCATTGTGGTTAAGCTTTACATTAAGATCATATGTTTTGACAAGAGGAAGATAAGACTTTGCCCCGTCTGTCCATGCAGGATCAAGGAGTGCAATTCGATTAATTTTAATTCCTGCTTCGTTAACTTTTCCAGCAATGTGAGTGATAACTTGATTTCCTAACGAATGTCCTACAAGGCGAATATTTCCTGAAACATTGTTTTTTAATGCATCAACTACATATAAACTAAGGAGAGAGCCAATAGAATTGACTTGAATGCTCTGCCCTTTGAAAATAATTTTTCCATCCCAATTTTTATATAGGTCATTTCCGTTTGCATCTAAAGTTCTATATCTGCTTCCATTTGGTCCTTCAAAAAGATTCCAGATTTTAGCTTCGGCAGCCTTTACTCCTAGAAAATTTCCTTCGCTTGCGACAGGCTCATCTGCAAACTGGTTCCAATAAACGATACCTGTATTCCAGCCCTTGTCAATCCAACTGTGATTTGTAAATTGTTTAAGTCCATTGTATTCTTTTGCTCCTCCAAAATTATCTTCATCCCAGTAAAACATTTCATAGCGAAAACCACTTCGTCCATAAACATCAGTTCCAGTAACAGAATTCGCTTGCCAACCATGTGCAAATACTACAGTCTGTTTTGCTGGATTATAAAATGCATTTTTTATATTTGGAAAATACTTTTCGCATACTCCGTATTTGCCGAACCAATAAAGGCCATAGTCAAGGTCTCTATTGGTAAAAGATATTTTTAGATTTCCGAGGCTTTCCCCTTTTTCATTTTGAATTCCACCAATGAGTGCGATGTAATTTTTATTTGGTTGTAAACGTATTTGTGGAATTAAAGTAATTTTATTTCCATCTACAACAATTCTAGAATAGATTACAGTTCCATTTGGATTCACGAAATAACTATTTTTACTATTTGAATTAGAGGCGTTGAGTCCGTTTGATAAAGTTGCTTCAAGCGGAAGATTGACTTCTATATTTGTATCCCCTTCTTTTATATTCGTTGTTACATTGTTCTTTAATTCATTTGCAGTTGGTAAACTCAAAACAGATTGAGAGACGGTTGTATCAGGTCCCTGTAAAGATCTTGTTGTTCCAATTTGATTTTCATTGAAATTAGATTCTGATCTTACAGGTTCTGATTTTACAAGAATTGCAAGATTGGCAGACGCTTTACTTTTGTTTGCAGTTTTCTCTGGCATGCAATTGAAAAGAGCTGCAACAAGAATTGTTGTTAAGACTAGTTTTAAATTAGATTGTTTTTTTGCTTTCATGGCGATTACCTCGTTTTGTTTTATGAGATAATAGTCGCATATTTTCAAAAGAAAGTCTGGTCAGTTTGAGTCAGGTTTCAAATTGTCTTGGATTTTTGTCTGAATTGTCCTGGATTTAGTTTCATTTCTGCAAAAAAAACTCGATTGAATGTTCTGAGAGATTCAAAACCAACTTCGAATGCGATTTCGATGATTGTTTTATTGGTTTCTGTGAGTAGAGTGTTTGCTTTTTCGATTCTAAGTTTATTTATATAATCACTGATTTTTAAACCGGTGATCATTTTGAAATACTTACCCAGTCTTCCCGGGCTCAAATTGACCATAGCAGCGAGACCTTCTCTAGAAAGTTCGTAATTAAAATTTTCCTTTAAGTAATCTTCGACTGATTTTACTTTTAGAATCGTTGTGTCTTTTAAAATTACTTCTTTTGATTTTGAGTCTTCCGAGTCTTCTACTTTCTCTTTTAACTCTTCGTATTTTTTTTGCAGGATTTCTTTTTCTTCAATGTCCTCTTTTAAATTAATTACCACTTCTTTTAAATAGTCCAATTCATTTTTCTTATTTTTCTTTCGGGAAGGAAGTAGTAACATTTCTGTTTTTTGATATAGACCTTCTAGAATTTCTTCAAACGGTTGACTGAAATTTTTAGAAAGAATGAAGGGAAGTAAAATTAGATTGATAACCAGACAATAAAGATACAAAGAAAACAAGCTCAGTATTTGTGGATGAAGCATTTTTCTAAAAGGTAGATAATTAAACCCGATCCCATATAACTCTCCCTTATAAAAGGTTGGATAGAATTGAATATTTTTCTCGGACAAACGAAGATAGTATTCAAACCCGCTAGTATTTTTTAATTCGGCAAAATTTCTAAATTGCGGTTTTTCATTGTATTCCATCAGACCGGGAGTGCGATTCCATAAATTTAGTTTTTCTGTTAAATGTAAATCTCTCTTTTGATACAAGACAGCAAAATCCGATTCTCTAAATTGAAGAATACATTCTACATTTTCTAAAACAGACTGCGAATCATTGATTTGATTTAAGTCTTTTAAAAGTAAAATAGTTTCTATTTCCTGTTTTCGATTTGAAGAAAAATTTTTCTCTGAATGAATGGTAAGTAGGTTTCCTGCAAGTACGGTCAAAACAAGAGAGGAAAGTAAACTAAAATTGATTATCTTAAATGATATTGGTGTAGAGCCGATCAAATATCTTAAAAATAAAATTACATAGAATGTATTAATCGCAAAAAAGGAAATATTCATAAATGTTAAAAAATAAACATAGGGAATATTTCTATATAATAGACCTGAGGTTAAAATGGATGTATTTATAAGCTCAAACAAATTGAGCAAAGCAAAGTTTCGACTGGTTATTGCTTCTTTGCCGCCGGGATAAAATATATAGTAAAAACTTTTTTGATTCTCTACATGAAAAGTTTGTGAATGATAAATTGTTTTTCGGATAAATACTACAATCGACCAGAGATAAAAACCTACACTGGTAAATGGAACTAGTTTTGAAATATAATAACTTCCATATCCAGCCGTAAAAGCACCTACTCCTGATTGGTAAGCATAATAAAAATAATCCAAAACTGTAATAAAAGAGATAATCATTGTTATCCACAAAACTATTTTACGTTCTTTTGGCATATAGTCTCTCGGGAAAATATAAGCAAACTGAATTAGAATCGCAATTCCCGGAGTAGATAGTGATGTTAAATAATATCCATAGGCTCCCATTGGATGATTGATGGAATGGGCAAAAAAGAATCCAAAGTGAAACAAAGAGACAAAAATAAAATAGAGTCCTGCTGTTAATGACTGAATGGATCTTACAGGATGAAATAGTAAATAAGTAGAGATAATCAGGCTAAAAATAAACACTGGAAATCTTCCCAGGGAGTGAGTAGACAAATATATATTTTGAAAGAAGTCCAAAGTCAACTTCCCTTAATTTTATTTCCAGGGTTCATTTTGAAATAATAATTTATTTATTCGAATAAATACGCCTCGCCTTTTACAGTGGAAGCACAATCTGATTCAGTAAAAGTCCCGAACCCATTTACTCTATTTAGAGTTTGAGCACCGTTATTGGAAAAAGTTGTGCATTTAGCAGTAATTGTTCCTCCGAAAAGAGGAACTTTACCTGCACAAGTACTTGGACTAGCAGTTGAAGGAGAATAATTTCCTGATGTGCAATTTGCGCTTGTGAATGTAGAACCCGATGCATTATCAATACAACTGCTTGACAAATCACAAATTCCATTCCCACTAACAGGACCGTTGAAAATCTGCACTCTAAACGTTCCCGATCCACTCACACTTGAAAGCCTAAAATAATAAACTCCTGAGGCAGATTTGCCAATGCTAATTTGCTCAACTGTTCCTTCTGAATTTTTATTGATAGCACCTGCATAATTACCGACAGAATCATAGGCTGTGATTTGCAAATTTAAAGATGTGGATAATCCGAATACTCCGAACAAACTGGCTTTTCCTGAAACGAGTGTGGCTTTGTAATAAATATCAGAAGAAGATATGGTGCCTGACGTTGAGTTTGTGCTGTTTAAAGTAATTTCTGTCGCAGAAATACTAGTCGGGTCAATGCCAGGCTGTTTTTTTTGCTGTGAGTTAAGAGCAAGAAGTAAAAGTAAATTTTGATTTGAATTATCTTTTTTCTTATTACTGCAATTTACTAAACTTACTAAAAGAGTTAAAATTATAAGTTTACGAACCATATTCTTTCCTTTTTTATATATCTAATATTCTTAATTTAATAAACAGATTTGTCTGGTTATGAAATTGTTCTATTTCATTTCAATTCTATTTACTTTGAGATAGCAAACTTCGTCAGGATCTTTTACAGTTGTGATCTTGCCAGTAATTGTTACTTTTTGTTCTAGATTAACAATGTCTCCCCTGTCATCATGAATCTTAATGTCTTTCTGAGAATATCCACTTTCTAATTTTTCTACCGAGTTAGAAGAAGAGCCAACTTGAATATTCACAGTAAAGCCCTTTGCATTTTTATCTTCACCTATTAGATTAAAACCACATTCATACCTACCGCTTGTATTAGAACAGTAAACTGATCCCTCGTCTTTTAAATAGCCGGACACTTCTAAAACTTTATCATTATTTTCCAAGTTACAAGTCTGGGAATATTCCACAGGAATCCCTTTTTCGGGAGAACAAGAAAAAATGAACAGAAAGGAAAAAATAAAAATCTTTGTTTTCATAAGCTTTAACTCCTATTAAGCCAAATCTATGAGTCAAGAAAATTTTATTTGCCTAATGTTAAATTTAGAGATTCTTTCTTAAATTAGAAAATAGAAACTTATCTTTACCTTTTCATTCCGGTAAAAATAGTTTTTTAATTTCTGGAAAATTTTTCTCAGCTTCGGATTCTCCCTTATCTATAATTTCCTGGAAGAGGCTAAAATCAAATAGGTTAAAATCTTCGAGATGAAAGTGTAAGAATAAATCCATGCGTGAAACTTTTGCCTTCGTAATTTCTCGTCCTTCAAGCATACTAGCACGACCCATAATTTTTAAAATGGGCGGATACTTGATGTATTCCCATAGGCTTCTAAAAAAAGATCTTCCCGAACTTGCTCTATCATCTAGCAATTGGTAAAGACTTTTATCTTTTAAAGGGGAAACATTCACACTTAAAATTTTATCGGCTCCTTTTTTTCGAATTAAATCATCAGGAACATTATTTAAAACGCCACCATCGATTAAAAGTCTTTCTCCCATAAACACGGGCGGGAAAACGCCCGGTAAACTCATTGTGCAAAGTAGTGCTTCCCAAAAAGGACCTTTATCAAATACATATTCTTCTCCCGCATGTAAATCAATGGCAGATGTTACAAATGGAATTTTTGAATCTTCAATTCGCTCATCTCCAAAAATTTCTTTTAGCATTGATTTCATTTTTCTTCCCTTGTAAAATGAAATCAATGGGATTGTCGGATCAAAGGGAGTGTCCAATCCACCAAAGTATTTTCTGACAAACGATTCAATATTAGCCGCTGACTCTCCCCTGGAAAACAAAGCTCCGATTACAGCACCCATCGAAGAGCCGGAGATATAATCAAATTGAATTTTATTTTTCTCTAATACTTTTAATAGACCTACATGTGCCAGTGCCCGCGCACCTCCGCCGCCTAACGTTAGTCCGCGGGTTCTTCCCATGATTGAACGCGCCATAAATTCTTTGTTTGTGAAGACTCTCTCTTTTTTAACTTCAAAGCGAAAGGAGTCCTTTTTTTCTTGAAAGAAGCGAATTACTCTACCCTCATAATTACGAAGCGTGTGTTGTAAGTATTCGAAGATACTGATTTTTTCTGACCAGCTCGATTCAATACTTTTTTCATAAAAAATAATATAGTCTGCCTGTATGATAATATTTTCATATAATTTGAGTTGGCTTATATCTTTAAATTTTATATGTAGAACCGGTGCCTTCGTTCTAAGATCGCTAAGTTTAATAAGTCTTTTTTCCTGCGATAAATTTTTAAACTCTTCTGCGGAGATAATCTTTGTTTTCCCCAAAATAACTTCTTCGCAGGAAAGCGCAAATTTCTTTACTTCTTCTTCAAAACTCTGTCCAATTCCCAATTCAATATGAGCAATAAGCCTTCTTGGCATTAGTGCTTTTTTGGGTATAATTAGATTATCCCTAAATCGCTTGGAGACTAGTGACATTAAGTTTTTTGATAATACTCTATCAGTTCCTGCTAATTCTAAAAATAATTTTCCATTGATTTCATAAATCAAACAGTCCATAGAAGCCGAGGCAGTGCTAGAATGTTGCATTCCGGTTATAATACTCACCTCCCCTAAAATTTCCTCCGGACCTAGATAAATAGACTTAGTGCTATTGACCCGGACTAAAACTTCTCCATAGCGAACTATAAAAAGACAATCGGAAATTTCACCAGTAAAATAGATTACATCTTTGTTATGAATTTTCTTCTCTGTGAGGCTAATTGCGATTTTACGTAAAGTAGTAGAATTTACCCCATTAAAGAGTTCAACTCTTTTTAAAAATCGAACCCTGGCATCAATTGCATTTGTATTCATATAAAATATATCTAACCAAATCCTTATTATATTTCAAGCAAAGAAAAGCCATAGCATATTACAGACGTCAAAGGACAATTTACCACTCCTAAAACACTTTCGCGTCTTAGCGACTTTGCGAGAAACAAATATCGAAAATTAGGGTAATGAAGTCTTAGCTTTTTTTCATTTAGACTTTTTTTTTATTGATTCTTTATTTCCCTATATTATTAAATGCCTAGTGAATTCAGAAATTATAAAGAAAAACTTGAGTGAGGGGACTACGATTACCCTTACATTACATTCTCTTAACGAGACCACTCAGAAACTAATCTATTCGACTATACTCGAACTTTTGACTCATTACAATCGGGAAGGATTGTTCACATCTGTCTATACAGCTCTATTTGAGTCTACTATGAATGCTGTCAAAGCAAGTGCGAAAAAAGCATTCTTCCAGGAAAAAGGATTACCCATATATGATGAATTTGATTTTAAGAGTGGATCTAAACTTTTTAAAAAACAAGTCAACGATAACAATCTACCAATCTACTGTGAACTTGCTAAAAAGCAAGGGCTCGAGACTACGATTCATATGCATCATTCAGAGGATGGAATCAAGATAGAATTACTCAATCATAGCCAACTTTACAAAGAAGAAGAAAAACGAATTCGAACCAAGCTTGCCCTCGGTCAAAAATATGTTAGCATTGTAGAATTTCACAAAGATAATTCAGATAAAACCGAAGGTGAAGGTTTAGGGCTAGTCGTGAGTATCCTCATGCTAAAAGAAGCAGGAATTCCCACTGGCGACTTTCGCATCGGGTGTAAAAACGGTATTACCCGCACTCGAATAGAAGTCCCCTTCTCATCTAAATACATTAGCGAAAGACAAAGATATAAATTAGAATTGGAAAGAGGAAGCTTTTAAAACTATCTTAAAATTTCTCTTGGCTTAGAGCCAATCTGCGGACCAACGTAACCACGCTCTTCCATTAGTTCCATTAAGCGTGCAGCCTTATTATAACCTATACGAAGACGACGTTGCAGATAACTAGCACTAGCCTTACGATCTGTTTTTACAATCATCCAGGCTTCATCAAATGATGCTTCGTCTTCTTCAGAAGATTCTTCCTGGAAGGATTCTTCATCTAAGTTAATGTCGACGTATTCTGGATCTGCTTGCTTACGGGATTCTGTTACTATTTGCTCAATCTCATCTTCTGAAATATAAGGAGCCTGGATTCTTTGCAAGTCAGGAGATGTAGGAGATTTATATAAGAAATCCCCTTTTCCGAGAAGTGCATCTGCCCCGCTATAATCTAAAATAATTTTTGAGTCAGTCTTTTGCGCCACATGAAACGCCATACGTGCAGGGCAGTTAGCTTTGATTAGCCCCGTGATTACATCGACAGAAGGGCGCTGTGTTGCCATGACAAGGTGAATTCCAACCGCTCTTGACTTCTGGCTAATACGTGTTATGCAATCTTCAAGCTCTTTACCCGATACCATCATTAAATCTGAAAGCTCATCTATAAAGATAACGATATACGGCATATGGTGATAACGCCCTTTCGAGAACTTCAAAGACGTAGCTACTTTTTCATTGTAAGATTTTAAATCTCTACATTTTAATTCAGAAACTAAATTATAACGAACTTCCATTTCTTGCACAGCCCAGGAGAGAGCCTTTGCTGCTTTACGTGGATCTGTAATCACCGGCATTAAAAGATGCGGTATATCTTCATATAACGCTAACTCGACCATCTTTGGATCAATCATTACAAAGCGAACATCTTCTGGAGATTTTGTAAATATTAAAGAACAAATCATAGAGTTCATGGAAACAGATTTTCCAGAACCGGTTGTTCCTGCTACAAGTAAATGGGGAAGTTTATTTAAATCAATCGAGACGTTATCTCCCGTGATACTATCTTTTCCAATGATTATGTTTAAATCGCGGGAAGTATTTAGAGCACTTGATTCTTTTAGCATCTCGGCTAAAAATACATCGTCTCTATGTTTATTGGGAACTTCAATCCCAATCGTAGACTTACCTGGAATTGGGGCAACCATACGAATACTTTTTACAGCAAGGTTTAATTTTAACTCGTCTGTTAAAGACGTTATACGCCCTAGCTTAACACCCTGAGGAGGGGTTAATTCATAACGGGTAATAATCGGTCCCCTCTGATAGGAAACAACTTTAGAATCATATCCATATTGCTTAATAATTTCCTGGATATGTAGACCGAGCTTTTCTGCTTCTAACTTAAATAGAGGATCTGATTTCTTTTCTGCTTTTTTTGTGAGAATTCTATGAGATAAATAATACTCTGTATTTTTTTTAAGAATTACATCGGGAACAGTGGATTGCTTTCGAATTGGTTTTGGTTTTGAACTTGGAGTTTCAATTTTATTTCCAAACAAATCAACTTCTTCTACAGGATTTTTTTCTTCGAGTAAATCATCTGCTAATACTTCATCTTCATCCGTCATTAAACCTGGCAAAGATTCGAGATCTTCTTCAAAATTTGTAATGGGAAGTGCGTCTATTACTTCTTCTTGAAAGTCATTTGGATCTACAGCGCGTCTTTCCGAGCTAGAAGAAATATAACTTTGTAGGTTAGTTGCTGTTATCTCCTCTTCAAACGGATTCGTCTGGGTAATCTTACTGATAATTTGAGTTGGAGTAGATCTAAACTTTGGAACTGGATCTACTTTTATTTCTTCTTTATAAAGAGGTTGAGACGATCTGGGTTTTTGCTCTGTAATTACAGACTTATATTCAAACTTTTCGATTATTTCGGGTCTCGAAGATTTTACACTCGGAGTGTTTTTAATTTCGCGAATAGGAGATTCATAGGTTGTCTCTTCTTCTAATTGACTAATCGGAGTTTCTGTATCTCCCGTATAACCCTCTTCTCTTCTTCTAACTTCAAACCAGGGAATTTGTCCGGATAGCTCTTCTTCCACTTCCTCTTCTTCTTTTTTACGAACCTGGCTGATATAAGAATCTAATTTTTCTCGAATTGGATATTTTTCTAAGAGTTCATTCCATTTCTTTAGAAGATACTCTTTGTTTAACTCTCTTGGAGATTCTTTAAAAACAATCAAAGCACCGTATAAAAAGATAACCACGTTTAAAATAATGCGACCTGATTGACCAAATACATATTCCATAGCAGTGGAAAATTTTAACCCGATATAACCACCACCATCTTTTAGGCTTGTGATATTCGTTTCAAAGATGCTACAAAAAATAGAAAATGCTAACAGTATAATGGGAACGGATAAGAATAAATTGCCAACATCCGGTTCTTTTTTTTGAAAACTAAGAAGACCAAAAATAAAACTTAAAACCCCGAGCATATAAGCTGCTCGACCAAAAAGGTAAAATGTAATATATCCAAAATAATGTCCTAGTCTTCCAAATAAATTTTGTGACTGGGCAACATCTACATCCTGAAAAGAAAGCAGAGAAAAAAAACAAAATATACTAAAAAATAAAAATCCATAGGGACTAAACGCCCTTGTTTTTGGACTTAAATCCATTTTTTTCTTAGAAGTAACAGGTTGTTTGATACCGGACATAGTTTTACTCCTTAAATATCGGCAGCCTAAGAAAATTGAGACAGTTTTTTCCACGGAAACGGGTCAATAATCAGTCGATTTGCACCAGGAAAGGGGAATAGATTCACATTATGATTCGACCCAAAGGAGATTCATTGAGTTTTAGCCGCAGAGGCGCAAAGAATTTTTGGGAAAGACAAGATATAAAAAATAATAGTAAATCAAAAGACAAATTAACTTTTATAAAACCCTTAGCGACTTTGCGGCTTTGCGAGACACTCCTTTTTTCTTATCTTAATGACATTGAGCGTGAACCCTTGTTTCCCATTGTGTTCTTTGTGTTTTATTTTTTGACAGGAAAGTCTATTTGAACAAGATGAGTATAAATATCTATCGCCTGCGAAATCAATTTCTAAGTCTTTAGATGAATAATTATTCTAAACATCCATGCAATTTCTTTTAATTCTATTATTTTTAGTTTCTTGTAATAAAACTGCCCTACCTCTATTTCCAAAAGGGGTCTCTTCTGTCACAACTGGATGGGAGGGCAAACGAAGCTTATCCGCAAAAGAATGTAAAACCTGCCATGAACAAAGTCATCATGAGTGGGAAGAAGGAATGCACAGCAAAGCATGGACAGATCCCCTATTCCAAAATGCATTTCGAATTGAGCCACAGGAGTGGTGTGTAAATTGCCACGCTCCCCTTTTAGAACAAAAGAAAGAATTTCTATCTAAGGAAGATACTGATAAATCCCTATTAGCCGAGGGAATCAATTGTGCAGCCTGTCATATTCGAGATGGAAAAATCTTGGGCTCAAAGAATATTAAAAATGAATACCATGAAGTCATTCAGTTTGACTCGCTCAATACATCTGAGTTTTGTGAGAACTGTCATCAATTTAATTTCCCCCGTTTTCAAAAAGATAAGATTCATTATTCAAAGGAGCCAATGCAAAATACTTTTACAGAATGGAAAAACTCTAAAACAACACGCACCTGCCAGGATTGTCATTACGATGGACATAAGCTTCTAGGAAATCACAATCCAGAAAGACTAAGAAAAGATTTTTCTGAAATAGAATATGAATTTTCTGAGAAAGGGTTACTTCATATTAGCCTGAAACTGGGTAAGAACCGAGCTCATATTTTGCCAACGGGAGATTTATTTCATTCGATTCAATTAGAAATTGCATTCGATCCAAACTACAAACAAATGCACTATCGAAAAAAATGGGCAAGGACTTACGGCATTGGAAACATTGGCGGAAATACATTCTGGAATCGCACTCTACTCCGCAATACAGGCATTACCCCCGATGAGAATACTATTTCTCTTACAATAGATGCACCGAATCCAATGAAAACGCTATATTCCAGATTAGTTTATTACTTCCACGATGAAGAACTCGGTGGTCGAAATGATTTGCCGTTAGAACAAAGAATGTTTGTTATCCGAGAGAAAATTCTGAGATAATCAACACAGTAAAAACAAGGAGTAATAATGGAAAATTTAAAAATAGATCCGATGTGGTATGTTTTAATTGTAGGATATTTTATTCTCAATTTTTTTATTAAATACTTTATAGGTAAATACAAAGAAGAAAGAGCTGCAACCAAAAATGAAAACCCACAGGGTGCAAAACCTCCTCAAGGAGGTGGAGACAAAAAACCACCACAGGGAGGCGGAGATAAAAAAGGAGGCCCACCTCCCAAAAAATAATTGAATAAATTAAATAAAGACTCTTTGCGCCAACTCCCTATTACCCTACTCCAACTTTAAGTCTTCTAATGCCTTAGGAACAAAGTTTGGATCACATTGTTTTGGCTCAGAAGAATTTTTATTTAATTCATAGGCTATGTCTGAGTTTTTCGTATCATTCGATAATATACTTTTTACTTTATCCTTTGTAAAGGTTACATCCGATTTGCCGTAATTAAAGGAGCTAGAACATTGTTTGAATTTTGGTGTTCCCGCCATTCCCTGACATCCCATATCTGAATTATTATTTTCCGGGATTATATTAGGTTTACATTCCTTTTCAAAAACAATTTGTAAGTCGCCATTTTCTATTTTCCATTTTCCGATTTTATACATATATTGAATATTTTCAAATGCACTCTTATCTGAACAAGCACCACCTATTCCATCAAATGGATTAATTGGAAAAATAGCAACTCCACTAGAACAAAGAATGTATTCTTCAGCACCCCTCGGTCTATATTCTATTTTTAATTTTCCTATCAAATCATCCTTATTGTATTGTTTTGTATTAATCAATCCTTGAATCTTAGTTTCCCACTCCGGATCTTTACGAAGATTTTCCATATCGGGATCTTTCTGTATATAAGCTATTGCATTATAGCCTCTCTCAATTGCCTGCGCCAAATAGTCATATGCCTCATTTACTTGATTTAGCCTACTATGTGAACATGCAATATTGTAAAGAGCTAGTTCGGGCCTGGGTGTATTTAAATGTAAAGCAATTTCATAGGCGAGAATTGAATCTTCGAGTCGATTGATATTGGAAAGTGAATTTCCATAGTTGTAATATGTTTCACCAATTGGATAAGAGTCAATAGACTTTTCATAGAGTTCAACTGCTTCTTTGTCTCTCTTGGCTTTGTATAAAGCAAAGGCCTGTGAATTCAGCTTTTTTGCTTCTGTAAGCCTGGTCTCATGTTCGACTGCATATTCCAATTTAGCAATCCAATAATTTACCCATTGCCTTGAAAAATAATTTTTAGTCGGTTCTGGAATCTCTTTTTTATCATTGTCTTTCTTCTTGCAAAAGGTAAAAGCTAATAGGGCTACTAGCGTTATTATAAATGTCTTTTTCATCTTCCAAATCTACTCCTCTGTAATCAGACTTTTCAAAAAAGACAAATATTTATTTTACTTAAATGTATTAAAGAATAAAATAAACTGAATCAATTTATTTATAATTTTAATGCTTTCCGGTAGAACCGAACCCCCCACTTCCCCTATCTGTATTGAGTGAAATTTCATCGACTAGATTCCATTCTAATTCAATGGAGCGGCTAACGAGCATTTGCGCGATGCGAAGTCCATTAGTAATGGCAAAGGGAGATTTGCTTAAATTTAAAAGGGGAACAAATACCTGTCCTCGGTAATCAGAATCAATGGTGCCGGGAGAATTTGGGATAATGATATTTTCTTTGGTAGAAAATCCAGAGCGTGGACGAATCTCAACAAAAAAACCATCGGGAATTTCTAAACAAAAACCAGTTGGTATTAATACAGTTTCTCCCACAGGTAAAACAATATTTGCCTTAGGACAATAGGCAGCAATATCCATCGCCGCCGCTCCCGCTGTTTTCTTCTCGGGAAGTTTTACATCTGGAAAAAACTTTTGTATTTTGATTTGTATATTATTCATTTAGGACTCCAATTGAATTTAAGTCTGACATAGTAAATTAAAAAGCCATTACAACAGTCATTTCGAACTAGCGGCATCCAAGTTTGCGCCGTGAGAAATCTACCTTAGTTCTTAATGAGAGAAAAACCATTTCTTTTTTTGTCAGATAGACCTCTCACCGAAAAGCTAGTTCGAGGTGACAGGGGTAAATCTTCATATACTTCAATCACATCCTATATCTTAGTCTGTATCTTTTTTATATCAGCCTTAGATATATTCCCAATTCCAGTGAAATGCATTTGGTCTATGGAAAATATCTTTTGCACTAATTCATTTACTTCATCTAAGGTGACTGAAAACAATTCATCTAGTCTATCTTGATAATTATAAAAGTTTCCGAAATACATTTCTTGAAGTGCGATGTCTGTCATTCTGTTTTCAGGAATTTCATAACCAATAGCGAGTCCGCCTTTTTGATTTCCCTTAGAGAATACAAGCTCGTCTTCGGTGAATCCATCTTTTTTTAAAAGGCGGATTTCTTCTAAAATAGAATCCACGGCGTGCAAAAGTTTATCTTTAGAGGTTCCGCAGTTAATATTCATTATCCCCGTATCTAAATACGAAGAAGGAAAAGCACTGATGCTATAGCAGAGTCCTTTGTCTTCTCGTATTTTTTGAAATAATCTAGAAGACATTCCTCCACCGAAGATATTCGAAATTACATTTAACCGGACAGCCGTTTTAAAGTCGCGGGCAAATCCTTCTGCCCCTAATAGAAAATTGACTTGCTCTAAATTTCTTTTGATAAAGTGAACACTAAAAGATTTTTCTACAGGCTCATTTTTAAGTTCTGCTAATGGTCTATCTACTCGGAGACTAAAGAATTTTTCTGCCAGTTTTTGAACCTGCTCATCTGGAAAGTCTCCCGCAACGGATAATACCATTCTACCCGGGATGTAGTGTTTTTTATAATAAGCCTGAATCGACTCGGCAGTTGCACCTGCTACGGATTCACGCGAGCCAATGATATCCTGACCGAGTGGATGGTTTTTAAAAATATTTCTAAAATACTGATCATATACATAATCATCGGGGCTGTCTTCATAGCTTTTTAATTCTTCTAGAATTACATTCGATT
>Ga0075163_10002225_pt1 | contig 26142 bp, 26 predicted proteins | sample JI1023141ADNA_FD_71478 | JGI IMG/M metagenome (GOLD analysis project Ga0075163, IMG submission 71478) | Wastewater effluent complex algal communities from Wisconsin, to seasonally profile nutrient transformation and Carbon sequestration -... | ecosystem: Engineered > WWTP > Effluent > Algae...
GCGATCACATGGACGGGTTGGATTTCCTTCAGCGCCTCCAGCCCCACCTGGGCCTTCAGCGCTGCACTATGCTGGCGTCGTTTTTTGGACATGTTGGACAGTTCCTATTTAGTTTATGGAGACCGTCCCCCGCTGTCCAACTTTCGGGGTCCACTTCAGACGGGGTTAGGCTTTGTAGTTTGTGGTCGCAACACCCACTGTCCCTCAAATCAGGTGAACTCTAGAACTCTCCTTTAACCCCGGTCCGAGCCAATGGGCCGGTGCGAAGGCCCACTCGGGTGCGGCTTCAATCCTGGCCGAGCTTCTTCCCGAAATAGATCACGCCCGGGTCGTGGCGGATGAGGTGCAGGCCGCCCTTCAGGTAGAAATCCCGCGCCCGAAGGTTCTTTTCCGCCATGCCGAGATGATAGCCCGGGATGATAACGTCCGGCATGTTTCGCACATTTCGAGAGGGTTGGCATTGGGCGGGTTAAACGATAACCCGAACCTGATTAGCCAAATGAGCCAAGACACCGTAACTACGACGAACGCGGGAAGACGAGCCAAGGACGTCAGGTCTTGACTCTTGACCAGTCCCAAAGGACTGGCCGCCAGAAATCTTGTTTGTAAACAGTCGAGACCTGACGTCTTCGTGCACACCCTGCCGCCGATTATTCCTGCGCATCCACTGCAGCTGGAATCGCTCTAAGGAGAGCCTGAAAGAGCTGCTCAGACACTCGATCGTATTCCTTCCCATCAGCCCCGTCGAAACCCACGTCGTTCCACGAGCCCATGCCGCCAAATACCCAGGCGGACTGGGCCGCATTCAAGATCGCCGCTGCTTCGCCCTCCAGCAGGCCCTCGGGATACAGATCCCGGTGATAACCTTCAGCCCCGGCTTCGCGTCGCGTGGCGTTGAGTGCCTTCTCAAACATTTCCGTGAACGGTTTCACATCCTTGCGTGCGGAAAAAGCATGGATGTTAACCAACGCTTGCTTCAATTGAGTCATGGCCTCAGCCACCGGTATCGCACCCAAGGACTGCTTGCCCGCATAAACCCGGCGATAGCTTACCCGCCATATCTTACGATCAGTCTGCCTTCTTGATTCATCCACCCGCCAATCCGACAACCATTGTTCATAGGTTCCATCGGAAAACAGGACTTGCATGGTCCAGACCCCACCACCGCCAATAAATCCGGCCATCATCCGATCAGGCGGAGCTGCCTTGTCGTTGGCCGTCACCCACCGTACGTCGATGCGCACCGCCTTTCTCTGCCGCAAATCGGCGAACCATTGTTCTGGAGACGACATCACTCGCCGCTCAGGTGTCCTCAAGCCAAACCACGTTCGCTCCTCCCTCACAAAATCAAGCGACTGACAATATTGCGCGGTCGAGTTCTGCGTGATGAAATCAGTCGGCTTTGCACCGGTCAGAGCCGCGTTGTAGTGGAGAGCAATGGCAACAAGCTGCGCGATTTGTCCGTTCACATATCGCATCTCAAACTTCCCTGTCTCATCAGCAACGGCAAATATCTAAGGCTGGGGCCGAGGTCATCAGACCTGAGCGATCGCTGGTATGAGCCGATCCAATGGGGATCAGGCTTTGTAGTTTGTGGTAGCTGTCCGTCAAATCACGTGAACCCTGGACCTCCCCTCTAACCACGGTCCGAGCCAATTTCCCTGGGCGAAGGCCCATTCGGGCGAGGCTTCAATCCTGGCCGAGCTTCTTCCCGAAATAGATCACGCCCGGGTCGTGGCGGATGAGGTGCAGGCCGCCCTTCAGGTAGAAATCCCTCGCCCGATGGTTCTTTTCCGCCATGCCGAGATGATAGCCTGGGATGCCCTCGGCGCGGAGCCGGGCTTCGAAAAGCTTGAGCGCCTTCGAGCCCAATCCCTGGCCCTGGCCGCGGGGAAGAAAGCAGATGTGCAAGTGCGCCGGGTAGTCGTCGACGAAGTCCGGATACGCGGCGTCCTCCTGGATGTACCCGTGGATCCACTTCTCGAAGTCCGTCCACTTCGGATCGGGCGAGCACCTGGCGTACAATTCCCGGACAGACGGCAGCCATTCCCGGTTCATCCAATCCACATGGCGCCGGGTGTCGGGCGCGGTCACCAGGTAGCCGAGGATCCCGCGATCGTCCTCGGCGATCCAGCACCAGGTGGCATCGTGGACGAGGTAGGGGGCGGCATAGTAATGGCCGAAGATATAGGGATCCGTGACCATCGACGACGCATCCTGGCCGCAATACGCCGTCCGATGACAGACGTCGTAAACGTAGGGGAGATCAGAAAGCGCTGCCGTCCGGATTTTCATGAGCATTCAGCCACGCCGCGTAGGGTAAGAGGATCCGGCATGGATGCCGCCCGCCGGTGAATTTGACAACCCCTTAAGCGGGACGAGCCCACGAGACGGCTGGCACGGACTGCCCCGACCTGACCCTGGGACAAGCGGAAAACGTCTTGCCCGAACCTGACAGATGGGCATCGTGCGAAGCGTTAGACGAGACAGCATAGCTGACTCCCCATTAAGTGGGATTCTCGCGACGAAGCTCCCTCAGCCGGGGGTTTCATTGGGTTCATAGGACCCACCACAGGGTGGCCAATCCTTAACTCAATCCAATGACCTCATGTCGCATACAACCCATGGCACTGCTCCTCAGGCAGGCCTGCTTCGCAATCAGTCCCACAACCTCAAGATCCGCCCCTCGTCGCTCTGGTTCTGCCTCCAGCCGGCGGCACCGGAGAACAGCGCCCGCGCAGCCATATTCTCGCGAGACAACTACCGCTGCGCCTATTGCTGCCGCGTCCTAACCGAAACAGGCGAAACCAAAGCTACAATCGATCATATCATCCCTCAGTGCCGGTTCGAAACACGAGCTGTGGCCAACCAAGACGTGAACCGCGTCGCCTGCTGCTGGCAATGCAATCAAACGAAAAGGGATTGGACACCGCGCACGCCGACTCACCGCGCTTGGTATGACCGCACCTATTGCCTGAAATTCATCGCTGCACTTATCCGATCCCAATGCTGCGCTTTAACGATTCCGGCCCACTGTCCGTCAAATCAGGGCAACCCCACCCCGACCCCGCCGTCTCGATCCTCGTCGGCGAATAGCCGACACCCCGAAGCCCCTCCCCGGAGCCGATTAGGCGCAGGACCCATCGTAGCGCAGCCGTTAGGCGAAGCATTCGTGGTGAAACCGGCTCGAGCGCTGTGGCCACTGGCGGTCAACCCAAGTAAACCCCGGGCTTTGCAGTTTTCAGTCGTAACCGTAGCTATCCATGCAATCCCGGCCGCCTCCAGTTGGCGCCGTTTGGCTCTCGCGTCCGATATCCCCCTGTGCCCACCCCATTTTGACTCGCGGCATCATCGGCCTCGGGCATTTTCCGATCATGGCTCTCAAGTTGCTCGTTCTCCTGGCGGCAGGTTTGGTCGGCTCCGCCCCGATCGTGTCCTATGCGCAGGCCCAGCCGGCCTCGTCCGCCCCGGCCAAGCCGGCCAGTGCTTCGGTGGACGAGCGGGCCAATTTCTTTCCGCCGAAAATGCAAAGTTTTCCGCTGTACGGTGACGCGGCTATTCCGAACTCCAAGCCCGGCCCGGACGAGGAATCGGGCGCCGACAAGGGTTGGATCCAGAAAGTCTCGCGGCCCACGATCCAGGTTTATCTGCCCGCCAAGGCCAAAGCCACTGGAGCCACCCTGGTGATCTTTCCGGGCGGCGGCTACGCCGGCCTCACCTACGACTTTGAAGGCACGCAACAAGCCAACTATTTTGTCGATCACGGCATCGCGGCGATGGTGGTCAAGTACCGCATCCCGAGCGATCAGACGATGGTCGACAAGTCCATCGGTCCGCTGCAGGACGCCCAGCAGGCGATCCGCTTCGCCCGGCAGCATGCGGCCGAGTGGAATCTCGATCCGGCCCGCATCGGCGCGATTGGCTATTCCGCCGGCGGGCATCTGGCAGCGACGCTGGCCACGCACTTCGACCAGGCCTACGTCGACAATCCTGATCACCTCAGCCTGCGCCCCGACTTTCTGGTTTTGGTCTACCCGGTCATCAGCATGGATCCAAAGATCACCCACCAGGGCTCGCGCGTCGGCCTGCTGGGCGAGCACCCCTCGGAGGATAAAATCCGGCTTTTTTCCAATGAGCTGCAGGTCACCGCGAACACCCCGCCCACCCTGCTCCTCCATGCCGCCGACGACCGTTTGGTCGATATCGCCAACAGTGTCGTCTTCTTTGATGCCCTGCGGCACGTCGGCGTCCCGGTTGAAGCGCACCTGTTTCAAAAAGGGCAGCATGGCCTGTTCCTCCTGCCACGTGATCGCTGGCAGGGAGCCATCATGGACTGGCTGACCGAAAACGGCTGGCTCTGGCCGCGGTCCGAAAAATGAGAAGGTAGCCGAACAGGATCAGGCTCTGGAGTCGTTAGCCCCGATCTGCTGTCCGCCAAAGCAAGTCAACCCTGGCCCGACCCCGTCGTCTCGATTCTCGTCGGCGATTAGCCGACACCCCGAAGCCCCTCCCCGGAGCCGATTAGGCGCAGGACACAGCGTAGCGCAGCCGTTAGGCGATGAATTCGTGGTGAAACCGGCTCGAGCTCTGTGGCCACTGTCCTTCAAATCAGATGAACCCTAGGCTTTGCAGTTTGCAGTCGCAACCCGCTGCTATCCGTTCACTCACGCCCACCTCAAGTGGAAACGGCCGGCTCTCTTGCCTTTGGCTCGGGCCACCGCATCCTCGCGGGCAATGAAAACCTCCGTTTGCTTCGCCCTGGCTTGCGCCGTTGTCCTCTTGTCGGCTGGCTGCGGCCGCAACTCCATCGCCCCGACCTCTGCCCCGAAGTTTGATCTGGCGGCCGCGCGACAGGTGATCGCCGCCAACACCCTGCGGTTTACCCAGGCCCACGTGAAGGGCGACAAGGCCACCATCGATAACATGGTCACACGGGACGCGAAGTGCTATCCGCCCAATGCCACCCCGGTGATCGGACGCGACGCCATCGCTGTGTTGAATGCGGAATACATCGCGTATGGCATCAGCGAGTTCACCGAGGTAACGACCGAGTTCTTCGGCAACGAGGAGTTCCTGGTCGATGTCGGCAGCTATGTCATGGTCTACGGCCCGGAGAAGACCCGGGAGACCGGGACCTACGTGAATATCTGGAAACAGGAAGACGGCGTTTGGAAAATATCCACCAACATCTGGAACACCAACACGCCGGCCCCAGCGGCGAAGTAACGGCCGCCGGAAAGAACAGTCTGATGAGTCTGGGCCGAGCGAGGGGGCCGGCGCGGACATTGCTGGCAGGCACATCGGGTCGAGCATGGCCCGTCTCGATCCCTTGCCTCGCGCCGGTCTGGCTCGACGCCGAGCCCGGCAGCTGCTGGCCTCCCGTCATGCTCCGATCTGCCCGGCGTCTGCGCGCCGCCTTTCTCCTCACGTCCCTCGTTCTCGTCCTCTTCTCCGGCTGCCGCCCCAGTCAGTCCCCGGCCGAAGCCGGGATCGCGAACAAGACCCTGCTGGTCTCGATCGGGGCAGAGGCCGCGACCCTCGATCCGCAACTCAACACCGGCTCCTCCGAGCGCAAGATCATCGATGGCCTGTGGCAGGGCCTGCTGCAGTGGAACCATGACGCCACCGGTTTCCTGCCCGCGCAGGCGGAGTCGTGGGAATTGTCCGACGACGGGCTCACCTACACCTTTCACCTCCGGCCCGACCTCAAGTGGTCCAATGGCGAGCCCGTCACCGCCGACCAGTTCGTGGCCAGTGCCCGCCGCCTGATGTCCCCGCGCCTTGGCTCCGAGATGGCCAGCGAGCATTACAACCTCAAGAACGGCAAGGCGGTGAACACCGGCCAGCTGCCGGTCGAGGCCCTCGGGGTCTCCGCGCCCGACGCCCACACCGTGGTCTACCAGCTGGAACACCGGTCGGTGATCTTCACCGGCAATTTCGTCGGCGCGACCCTTGGCCCCGTGTACGTCCCCGGCATCCTCGCCAAGGGCGAGATCGACAACCCGCTGGTCAACTGGGTCATTCCCGGCGAGGTCGTGACGAACGGGCCCTTCGTGCTGACCGAGTGGAAAGCCAACCAGCATATCACCCTGCAGCCGAATCCCCACTACTACGGCTGGACCCGGCTCAAGGAGGTTCGCTTCCTATCCCAGGAGAGTCTCGACACCCAGGATCGCGCCTACCGGGCCGGTCAGCTCCACGTCACCTACGGCATCCCCTCGCACAAGATCCAGCTCTACGCGAAGGCGGGCGACCCCGCCCTCCAGCTCGTGCCGACCGCAGGCCTGCACTTTACCGAATTCAACTCCCGCAAGCCGCCTTTCGACAATCCGCTCGTGCGCCGGGCCTTCTCCATCGCCATCGACCGGCAAAAGTTCGTCGATGCCGTGCTGCGCGGCGGAGAGACGCCCGCCTACGGCGTGATCCTGCCGCGCCCGGGTGGCTATGTCTCCGAGGCGGTCATCCCCCAAAACGTCGCCCTGGCGCGCCAGCTGCTGGCCGAGGCCGGCTACCCGAACGGGGCGGGCTTTCCGCGGGTCGAATACCTCTACAACACCAGCGACAAAAACAAGGAGATCGCCGAGGCCCTGCAGCAGATGTGGCGCGCCGTCCTCAATGTGAACGTCGAACTGCTCAATCAGGAATGGAAGGTCTACCTCGACTCCATGTACCAGGGAAATTACCAGATCGGTCGCCGCGGTCTCACCCCCGGCTCCCCCGAGCCGGCCGACTTCTACCGCTACCTGCGTTCGGACTCCTCCATCAACAGTGGCGGCTTCAAGAATGCGCGCTACGACGCACTGAGCATTGCGGCCGAACAGGAACTCGACCCCGTCAAAGCCACCGCGCTCTTCCGCGAGATGGACGCCATCCTCCTCGAGGAAATGCCGATCATCCCCCTGGCCTTCCGCACCATCGCGCGCCTCGTCCATCCCCGCGTGGAGAACTGGCCGACCAATGTGATCGACCGCGAGGACTGGCACACCGTCGGGTTCACGCCGGATTAGCCCGCTCTTAATCCGAGCAACGGAGCCGGGGTTCGGGGTCTGCTGACCTAGCCCAACGCGCTCCGGATCCAGGCATCCACCTTGCGGCTCACTTCGTGCCGGCTTCCCAATCGCAGTCGTTGGGCCAGAACAAGCGACGATCAACTTCGTTCGCAAGATTGAGCCGGCAACATAACGGTCCTGTACCGGCCATGGTGATCCTGAATGAATTCGACCGCGGTCTTGCCTCCAGGAAGGCTCTTCGACTTTCATACATCCACGGGTCACCGGCGACATTTCGTCGCCGCGTGACCTTTTTTCTAAGACCAAGGTAATTCGCACGTAGTCCCCTTGCCCCATCCCACCTATGAAAACCAAAATCCTCAAAGGTCTGCTTCTGGTATTTTTGGGTTACATCCTACTCGTTGCGTTCTATTTCATCTTTCTTGAAAGTGGCGGCTATGCCGGGGAAGCACGAAAGTTCGCCCAATACCGCGAATCCTCGATTGCGATGGAAATGCCCATGATGGAATATGCCAGCAAGTCGACCTTCAACTACGCAACGCTTCGCTTCAAATCGCAGACGGACCAGGCGGAAATCGAGCAAAAATACGAGAAGGTCGCGTCCATCGAATCCGGCACCGAGAAATACGACGAAGATGAGAAATTGGCGCGCACCATCATCCTGCAGCACAACGCCCTCATCCAGCAGGAGGCCGCGAGCAGTTCCAATGAACTACGTCAGCTTCACCTCGTGATCGGTGTGCCTCCCGCTGGCTTCGATAGCATCGTCGCTGCACTCAAGGACATCGGAAAACTGGAGAACTTTAATGTCACCAAGGTGGACAAAACGAACGACTTCCTCGAACTGAAGGCCAAACGCACGACCCTTGAAAAGGCCCGCGATTCTTTGGTCGCGATGAAAGCCCAAGGTGGTAAAATCGAAGAACTGGTGAAACTTGAGCAGGAAATCCTCAAGATTGAGGATCAGATTCAGGGGCTTGGGGTGCAACTGGGCCAGTTCGACAAGGTGAACGAATTTTGCACGGCCCGCTTCAACCTGGCAGAGTCCAAGGTGGCCACCAAGCGTTCGCCGCACTTCGGCTACCTGGTCGAATCCCTGCAATGGGCGTCGGGCGTTTACTTCACGTGGCTCGGCATTGGTGTCGTCGGCCTGCTCGCTGTCATGTTCGTCCTCATCATCATTGAAAAATCTAAGATCTTCCGCCCCGGAACTTGAACATCAATTTCTAATGGCGCCCATATCGGTTCAGGCTGCGGATAGTAATATCTGTGTGTTGCTACGCCGTCTCCACCAAGCCTTCGTCCGTGTATTCTGAGATTACTTCCTGTTCCGAGTCCCACTGAATCCACCCGTTCCTCCTTTTGCGCTTTTTGTGCTTCTTGTGGCCAATCTTCTGAGGTCGAGGTCGATTGACGGTACGCGGGCCAAGCTGGGAAGACGTCAGGTCCTGATTCTAGACAGAGCCATCGACCCTTCCGCCGCGGTCCGTCTAATCAGTTGAACCCAAGTTCTCTCCGACCCTTTCCGGCGAACCAAATTCCTGACCAAACGGCCCCAGCTTGGATCCAGTGCTCTATCATCCGCCACCTGCTCTCTGCCGTCTTAATCCAACCCTGCCTTGACCAGCCAAAGACACCAACTATCTTCCCCCTCATGACCAAGCTTGCGGAAATCGAAGCAGCGGCTCTCCGCCTGCCCGACAAGGACCGGCTCCACCTCACCGACCGGTTGCTGGGCAGTCTGCCATCGCCACCTGCCGCTTGTGGCGCCGATGATATTCTAGCAGAGGCGGACCGCCGTGACGCAGAATTGGAATCAGGTCAGGAAAAACCACTCACTGAAGACGCGTTCTGGGCCGGCGTGCGCCGTGCCCGAAGGTGACCCTCGAATTCCATCCAGCGGTTCAGCAAGATTTCAACGCAGCTATTGCCTACTATGAGACGGCGAGCGGCTTGCATCTGGCCGACCGCTTCGAAGCCGAGTTCCGCGCCAGCCTCGCTGCCATCAAAGCCAGCCCGACGAGATTTCCGCCTTATCATCAGAGCCCATTATTCCGTCGCGCCCGGTTGATTAATTTTCCCTACGTCGTCCTTTTCCGCACTACCCCGGTAGCGATCAGGGTCACGCTGCTCAAACACGAGCGCCGGCACCCGCTCCACGGTCTCCATCGTCGTTAATATCGACGGCCGAGCCGAGGACGTCGGGGCCAGTCGAATGGAGTCGGGCTTAATTGTTTGCAGCTTCCTGTCTCATACCGACGGCTACGGGGCCCCTCCACGTCGCCAGCGGCTGTCTCTTCTGTTTCAAGCGTTTCCGCGCAAGTCACGGAATGCCTTGTCGGGAGAATCCATGCCGAGCATGCCCATCGGGGCCGTGGCCATCTTGAAGGATAGGTCCACCGGCGACTCATCCCTGTATTTCAGGTGATATTTAGCCATCGTGATCAGGTCATTCATGCTACCCATGGTGGAGCGATCCGGAATCGCGGCATACTGTATACTCATCAATTCAGGAGCGATCCAACGCTGATAGTAAAACTCCAGCTCCGTACCCGTCATCTGTGATTGCAAGCCGGAGGTGAACCGCTCGATGAGATCGTGGTCATCCATCACCCCCCGGCCATGGGTGAGCACGGGATAGAGTGAGGCCGTGTTGAAAAAGACCAGATAGCGATACCGGTCAGCCCGGAATTCATGGGCACACCAATCCGCCAACCGATTGGCAACTTCGGGCTGCACCGTTGGCAGCGTGAGCCGCAACCGCTTGGCCAACATCCTGGTCGGTCGAATCGTGAGCATACCCCTTTCTTGACCGCAAAAGTCGCCGCAGCAACGCTACAGCAACTGCGGTCGAGCCAAATATTCCAGGCAATCCGCGGGCCGAGAAACCAGGGCAACCGCTTGGTGCGCCCTTGCGGATCGGTTGAACGTGCGCTTATTCAACTTATCTGATGAAAACCAAATCTTCCCGTGGTCCTGCCCTGGCGCGCGCCAGCGGCGTATTCAAGATCGGCGGCGACCTGCCCGTGTACCGCCTCGGCTTCGGCGCCATGCGGGTCACCGGGCCGGGCATCTGGGGCGAGCCCAAGGATCCCGCGGCCGCGCGCCGGCTCCTGCGCAAGGTGGTGGACCTGGGCATCAACCTGATCGACACCGCCGATTCCTACGGTCCCGAGGTCAGCGAGCGCCTGATCGCCGAGGCTCTGCATCCTTATCCGCGGGGCCTGGTCATCGCCACCAAGGGCGGACTGACCCGCTCCGGGCCGGAGCAATGGCATCCGGTGGGCCGGCCCGAGTATCTCCGGCAATGCGTGGAGCTCAGCCTCCGGCGGCTGAAGCTCGACTGCATCGACCTCTACCAACTGCACCGCATCGACCCCCGGGTGCCGGCGGCCGAGACCTTGGGGGCCTTGAAGGATCTCCAGCAAGCCGGCAAGATCCGCCACATCGGTTTGTCCGAGGTCTCCGTCAAGGAGATCGAACAGGCCCGGAAGACGGTGGAGGTCGTCAGCGTGCAGAACCTCTACAACCTGGGCAACCGCCAGAGCGAGGCGGTCCTGACCTATTGCACCAAACACAAGCTTGGCTTCATTCCGTGGTTCCCCCTCGCCGCGGGCGACATGGCGCGCCAAGGCGGCGCCCTCGATGCCGCGGCGACGCGCCATGGGGTGACGGTCGCCCAGCTCGCGCTCGCGTGGCTGCTGCAAAAATCTCCCGTGATCCTGCCCATTCCCGGCACCGCGAGCATCCCCCACCTCGTGGAGAATACCGCTGCCGCCCAGGTGAAGCTGACACCGGCCGAATGGGCGGAGATCGAAAAAGACCTCGGCTAGGGTGTGTTTTCGAACCCCGGAGTGAGGGACCACTAATGAGGATTACGCAAAGAAGAGACACACCCCGTCGCTTCGCGCCACCCCTCTTGATAGAGGGGACCCAATCATCGTGTCTTGAAATCCCCTCTAGGAAGAGGGGTGGTCCCGCTGAGCGGGAACGGGGTGTGTCGGGGACCAGGCCAAGCAGACCGCGCCCAGTGTCACTCGTTGATGTAAGTCGCAATCGTTCTCCGGACCCCCGATCAACGCGTAGCTTCCCAAATCGGCAGGCCCCACGCGGGCGCGAGGCGTTCGTACTCGGCGCGCGGAAGCAGGACGTAGTGCGGCCGGGCGGCGGCGCGCAGCCACACGACCAAGTCCTGAAGGGCCGGCTCCGCCATCGTGGTGCAGCCGGAGGTGCGGCGCGTCTCACCCCGGCGGATATGGAGGAAGGTCGCGCTGCCCGCGCCGGGTTCGATCGGGTCGGCGTTGTGCCGGATTTCCACCCGCCAGCGATAGGCCGGATCACCCGTGCGCATGCGCTGCGCCGCAAACCAGGGCCGCCGGTCTTTTCCATCGACGACCACATGCTGGTTGTAGAACGGATTCGCCGGGTCGTCGGGCCAGGCGTCGTTGGTCGTGACCTGGTGAAAGGGAAAATCAGCGCCATCCGGCAGGCGGGCCTCATTGCCATAGATGGTCCCGATGGCGAACACCCCCGCGGGTGAGCGGCCGTCACCCTCGCGCTTCTGCGGGCCGCTGTCCCCGCCGTCCCGCACACCGCGGCCCCAGGCCAGGCCGTTCTTCCCGTAAAGCACCGGGACTTCCCCGCCCACCTGCCGCCACGGCCCGTCCGGTCCGCGTTCGTAACGCCGCAGACTGCCCGTCGACGCCGACCAGTCCGGCGCGATGCTGACGACCAGCTGCCGGATCTCGGCGCCGAGCGGCTCACCCGATGCGATGGATCCGGTGAGGATCACCAGGCCGATCGCCGCGATGGTTTTGAGGAAAGCGTTCAAGGGTACGGTCACCAGCCTGACAGATTGTCCGCCCGATCCGAGCAAGTTTCACCCCGCGGCAGAAAACAATTCCGAGGCCGAGCGAAGACCCGGGCTGAAGGCGTGACGGCGAAGCCGCAACGATGCATTGGACAATGTCGGAGCGAGCTCGCTCGCGACGTTACACGATGATCCGCAACACACCCCGCCCTGCCGGGCACCCGTTCGGCTGAGCCCACGGCCTCGGCCCTCTTTCTAGAGGGGGATTTCCGGATCAGAGGATTGGGTCCCCTCTATGAAGCCGGACTCATGCAGCTGAGCTGTCCTTTGGCTCTCATTCTCGCTCCACCAATTGGTGTGTGTAGGGGCGTCGCTTGACGACGCCCGCAAGGTCGCCGGCGATCTACCAATTCCCGGGCGCCGTCAAGCAGCGCCCCTACGGTTGACTGCATGAGTCCGGATGAAGAGGGGTGTCGCGAAGCGACGGGGTGGGTCGCATCTTCGAGTGATCCTCAAAGGGCCGTCAAAAAGGCCAGGCTGCGGACAGTGATGTCCGTTCCAAGCCGACCTCACTCCCACCCGTTTCCCGCGACGACGTCTTGCGCCTGGCGCCGCGGTCCTGTTTGGCTGGGGCATGACGAATGAGGTGCGATTGCGCGCGGTGGAGGATGGCGACCTGCCGGTTTTCTTCACCCATCAGCTGGATCCGGAGGCCACGCGGATGGCGGCGTTTCCGTCGCGCGCACGCGAGGCCTTCATGGCCCACTGGGCGAAGATCCGGGCGACGCCGCAGGAAACCATCACCCGGACCATCCTCTATCAAGGCCAGGTGGCGGGTAACATCGGCAGCTGGGTTCAAGACGGGCACCGCGAGGTGGGTTACTGGCTCGGTCGCGAGTACTGGGGCCGCGGCATCGCCAGCGCTGCCCTGGGCCTCCTGCTCGCCGAGTTGAAAGTCCGACCGATCCAAGCCCACGTCGTGAGCCACAACCTGCCCTCGATCCGCGTCCTGCAGAAAGGCGGCTTCGTGATCACCGGCCGCGAGCAGTTCGCCGATACCGCCGGTACCGCAATCGAGGAACTCATCTTGACCCTGCCCGCGCCGGGCTGAGTCAGGTCCAGGATCCGGGCGACCCGCATGGACCTGGAAAGCGCCGTTGGACGCACATTTCCCCGAAGCTTCACGAATTTGAGAGACCGGCCACGGGGAGCTCTTTCCCTTTGTGCGTGAATGCTTCGGTCTCCTGAATGCAGGCGAGCAACCCAATGGCTCAGGCCTGGTCGTTCTTGTCTACGATCCACAGGCCGTCACCAGCGACAGGCTTCTGATTGGCTCACGCGGTTGGGTGGAAACTTCCGCCCCGGCCCGCGCACATGGAGGCTTGCGCCGGATCGGACGGTATGCTGTTTGTGAGCGATGCGCGGCATCCTTCTGGTCCGTCTCATTTTGGCCACAGCCCTCTTGGGCGGCGCCACCGGCGTGCGGGCCGAGGACGAATGGGTGAAGACCATGAATCGCCAGCTGGAACGGAGAAAGGAGCTGGCGGCGCAAGGTCTGGAGTTGAACACCCTGGGTCGGATGATGGAAATCGATGAGACTTTCCGGGCGCCCACCACGACCGCCAGCACCGACAAGACCGATTATTGGGCCCTGGCTCGGAAGGCGGAGGAATATCGTCGGGAGCAGCTCCAGGCCGCCCGGGAGAAAGCGGACCGCGCAGCCCGGGAAGCCGCCGAGGATGCCGCCTGGAAAAAAGCTTACACACAAAGGATGGCCGAGCTGGACCGGCGCGCAGTCGAATCCGTCCCGGCCCGCATCGCGCAAGTGAACGCCTACCTGGGTCTGTCGCAGGAAGTGAGCCGCGAGGCGATCGAGAAGGAAGGCGGCAATCCCCGGGCCGCCGCGACGCGGGCGTTGATTGCGCTTGAGCGCCAGGACCGGCGGGCCTTTCTCGAGCTCATTGCGGAAACCAAGGCGTGGAAGGACGGACGGCTGTGCGACTGGGCCGAGGTGTTTAAGGTCGTGGGGCCCGCCCACGGCGGCTCGCAAAGCAGTTACGGTGCAGCGTTGTACCTCGAGTTGGCGGACCTCAACAAGGCGGTCGCGGGCGACATGAACCGGATCTATTGGAGCGCCTGCATCGCCAACGACATCATGGACAACGACTGGGGGGTCGGCAATACCCCCACCCTCACTCCGGTGACCGTCCGCGATTCCGTGGATTTCTACCTCAGCCATCACTCGCGCGCCCTGCCCGACGAACTGGCCGAGGTCTTCCTCAAGCTGCCGCTCAAGGGCGTCGACGCCAAATACGTCAACTATGCCGAGGGGTTCATCCGCCTGTGGGAGAGCGCCCCGCACATTCCCCGCGAAAAGGTCGCGGCATTCCGCGAGGCCTACTTGTCGATGACCAATACCGACGGGCGCATGGTGACGGAACTCGATGCGCTCACCGACCGGGGCCGCGACCTCGGCTGGCTGTGCACGCAGATCAACCAGCTTACCCAACCCGGACAGGAACGCACCGCCGCCGTCCTCCTGCACCAAGCGATCGAGCTGGCCGTCTCCAGCCCGCCCACGGCGAACGGACCGCCGATTGACCTGATTGCCCTCATCGAACGCATGCCAAAGCAAGGCATCGCCCCATGGCTGTCCTACACCCGCACGGCGGACACCCTGAAGGCGCTCGCCTGTGAATCGACGCAGAGGATCCGCGTGCAACAGGCCCTTTCCGCCCTGGTGGACAGGTGCGCAACGGAGAATTTCTCCGTCGTCCAAAGCGCCGGTCCGCTGGCACTCGCGGACCTGTCCTGGCGGCTCAGCGTGAGTGACGCGACCGCGGACGACGACGCGCGGCTCGTGCAGCGCGCGGACTGGGCCTACGACCCGGAGTCCTTCGGTCCGGTCGACGCCCTGTTTTCATTCTCGGCGGAACGGGTCACCCGTTTGTTGGCGGACCAGGCGCACCAGGAAGCGGTGCTGCATGCCTTCCTCGCCCTGGAGGCAAAAGGCTCGGCCAGTGCCCGCCGGCTGTTGATCCAGGCCCTGACCGACGGCCCGCTCGCCCATCTGGTGGAAGCACCCAGCCTGCGCGCGGCGCTCGCCGCGCGGGTGAAACCCTGAGCCCCGCCGATGCCATCGTTCCGCACCATCGCCATCGGCTGCCTGCTCGCTGTCACGGGCTGGCTCCCCATCGCGGCGTCCGGAGCGGGCATCCGGCACATGGCGGAATCGGTGAACCGCCTTGACCAGTTGAATCGGGAAAGCCTCCGCGCGATCAGTGCGGGTGCGGGAAAACTCAAGGGCGAGAATTACTCCCGGGACCTGCCCTGTGTGTATGCCGCGCTCATGGTCGACGCCATCTCCGGGCTTGGTCCGCGCCGGCCCAATGAAACCGAGTTGGCGGAGCTGCACCGGCTGTCCGACCTCATCCTCCAAACGGCGCCCAGCGATGCCGACTACGGCGCCTTTGTCGCGACCTTCTGGATGGAGGGCTGGGTCACCTTGGAAGAACCGGGACGGGCGCTCGCGGCGCTGGACCAAATCAATCCCGCGACCATCTGGATCGATCCGACCTACACCTCCAATGCCCGGGACAGGGCCCGCGCCGCGGTGCGGCAGGAATATGCCCTGTTGCAGATCTATTGGGTGATGCGCCGTTGCTTTCCCGAGGTGGCCGCGCGGCCCCGGAGCGGGCTCGAGACGCGACTGGAACGGGATGCCGCGGGTCTGGGAGCGGAATTTCTCCCGGAACCGGCCTTCCTGAAGGCACAGGCCGCCCGCAGTCTCGCGGAGCTGAAATCCTGCGTGGTGTTCAGTTTTCCCAAATTGAACCAATTCAGGCCGGATGGCGCGCTGTCTGCGCGCCGGTTCGTGGCCGCCCAGCTCCAAGCCGGCGCCTCCGCCGGGGCCGGAGTCTGGCCAAGGGCCCGGGAGGAAATGCCGGTCGCCGCCCTGACCGGCCAACTCGCGGAAATTCCCATCGGACCGGACGGGCAGTTTGAAAGCGACGCCCGCTGGCTCTACTCGGTCTGGTACGGCAACGACGGCACGCGGTTTCAGACCGTGAGCAACCAGGACGACGCCATCACCTTGCTCAAGTTCGCCGCCACGGTCCACCGATTCCCGCGGGCGGCGCTCTGCCTGGCGTTGCGCGCCAACAGTGTGACCGGCCCGGGTTCGCTGCTGGAGAGCGGTGAGCTCCGCGGCTTGAACCGCTACCGTGCGGTGACCGAGGATATCCAAACCGTCCGCGAGGTGGCGGCGAAGGGCGAAGCGGTGGCGCAGGCCATCTGGGGGAGTTGGCTGGCCGACGGTCTCGTCGTAACCACCAATGAATTGGAGGCTATCCGCTGGTGGGGTCGCGCCGCGAAACAGGGCAATGCCTGGGCGATCGCCCGGCTCGACGCCCATATCGCGGCCAGAAAAACCGCGTGGCCATTTGCCGTCTGGGCCCGCGCCCAGGTTCCCACGACCGCCGCCCCGGCGATCAGCAAGGACCTGCTGGAGCAGGCCGCCGCCGCCGGCGACCCCGGCTGCCAAGCCTTGCTGGCGTCGAGGTAATCCCGGCAGCCGGTCGGACCCGGGACCAAACCAAGGTGTTCTGACTTTGCCGTTTGTCGCTCGGATTCACGGTCCGTCGAAACAGCCGATCATCCCCAGCCTCAGTGCCGGGGCCGCGGCATCCAAGCCCCAAGGCCGGGCGTATTCTGGACATGAATCCTTGCCGCCTCCTGTTCCTGACGTTCCTCGGCACCCTGGCAGGTTCCACGCTGCACGCGACGAGTCCCGGCATCGACCCCGCCGTCATCTATCCAGCTTGGACGGGCCGATGGCAGGGTGTCCTTGAATACCGTGACTACCAGCCACCGCACGGCCGCGTCACTTTGCCCACCACGCTGACGGTCACCCCGACGCCCGATGCCCCGGCGCTGCTACTCGCCTTTGTCTTTGACGACGGCCCGAACAAGACGGTGCGATCCACCTCACGGCTTACCCTCGATCCCGCCTCCCGGTCCCTGATCTGGAGCGATGAGGGAAAACCCGTTGCCAGCAGTGACCGGTTCAGCCTTTCCGAAGCCTCGCCGACCGGCGACCGGCTGGTCTTCCTCGGCGAGTCCATGGACGACAACAAGCCGGCCCGCATCCGCTACACCTTCCTCACCGAGCCCGGCACCTGGCGCATCCTGAAGGAAACCACGAGCGACAACCCGGACTTCGCCTTCCGCCACGAGTATCGGTTTGCGCGCTAGGAACCGAACCCACGGGTCCCGTCTTGTCGTTCGCCTCGCTGGTCCGCCGGCAATCGCATCAGGGCAACCTCTCCGGATGGCCGGCGCCAGACGGCGCATGCCAAGGGCGATTAACAAGGGCGTTGGTTTCCACCAAACGTACGACCAGCGCCAGCTGCGCCCGAAACTTATCCGCGGAGGGCACTGATCTCGGAGAAACATCATCGGTGTAGGTGAGGACTTGCCGGCGGGCATCAAACGCGACCGTCAAATAATCCTCGGTCGGCGCACTTACCCGGGAAACCGCCTCGACCACCCCCGACTGCGCCAAACGCTCGCGCAATCCCGGGTCGGCCGTATGGATAACCAATTGCTTCGGGCCCTGGCCCAGAAGGCCGCTGACGTGGAATCGGAGGCTCCAGTTGCATTGCCCCGGCAAGTCCAGCGCCTCGATGGAGAAGGCGTCAAAGCCGGTTGAATTGTCGGCGTCCCATCGATCGTTCTTCTCCTTGCCGTGGAAGGCCCGCAGTGCGACGCCCTGGTAATTCCCCCGGAGTGATCCGTCACGGCGTCTGGCCCCGGGGCCCAAGAGAGGCGCCAAGGGGGCGAGAACCCGGCCCGACCAAGCTTCCTGCAGCTTTCTGATGAGCTGAGCCACGAAATACAACGCGGGCAGGGCGACAACAAGGATGAGCGCGCCGAGGAGAATGTCTGATGTTTCACCACTCATGTTATTGGTCGCCGCCCTTCCGTGCGAGTTAGGCGGCGGCACGGCCAATATACGATCCGAATCTCCTTGGGGAGGATCTTCAAAGCCGACAAGGACAGACCCGCCATCATTCCCGTCTGAGCCAGCCAACCAAGTTCACCACCCATAGAATCTCGCCTGCCGCGAAAATCACGGAATACGGCTCCGGCTGTTCCCATGCGGCCGGTATTGCCGCGGGTAGCGCCGACCCACCGTCCGCCGAATCAGGACACCCCACCCGGCCCCTCCCCGTGGCCTCCTGCGACATTCTGATCCGAACCACGAACAAGGCGAGTTGCCCACGAATGACACGAAAAGAATGCTTCGGGTTTTTTCTGTATGTTCCGGGTGTTCTGTGGTTCACCACTGATCGGGTCTGCTAAATCAGCACCCCCTTCTTTTTGCGTCTATGATGTTTCATGCGGCCCAAGCTCCGATCCGAGTGCCAACTCGAATTCCCCCCGGCGCCTGCGACCAGGCCCGTTTTGCCCATGGGGCCAGATACCATCCCGGGCTCGACTCCGGCCGCAATTCTCGCGACGCTGGGTGACCCTGAGAGTGAATCCCTGAAACCATTTAGCCCCATGAAAACCCTTCGCCTCCTTCTTTCTTTCCTCGCCCTGGCCGCCGCGGCCTCGCTGTTCGCCGCCGATCCCACCGGGACCTGGCAATGGGCCACGCACTCGCCCAACGGCGATATCGCGACCACGCTCAAACTCGAGACCAAGGACGGCAAGCTGACCGGCGCCTATTCCAACCAATTCGGCGATGCGACGATCAGCAACGCCTCCTTCCACGACGAAGTCCTCGCCTTCGAAGTGGTGCGGGACCTCGGCGGCGCCAAGTTTGTGGTGAAATACCACGGCAAGCTCGACGGCGACACGATCAAGGGGTCGCTCGAAGCACCCGGCCCCGACGGCGGTTCGTCGATGAAGCTCGACTGGAACGCCCGGCGCGCCCCGGCCAAGGGTTGAGCAAAATCCCCCGCCCCCTTCGACCGGCCCGGCCAACGGCCAGGTCAGGTTGGTTCTGACTCGAGCGGCGTTCCGGAAGTCGTCCGGATCGCCGCACAAAACTCTCGCCGACCCTCGGCTCGCTTCGTTCCCTGCTGGCTTTTCCCTCATGCCTCGCCAGCTGACTACACCCGTCCTACCCCGACTCGCCAGGCGAGTCAGCCGCGGCGCACTGCGCCCGTTGGCGATGGCTGCACCGGACCCGGGTGCAACCGGCTTTGACACCCATCGCCCCATACCCTTCAAACCTGCCTCATTGTGAGTGCGCCTGAAGGATTCAGTTTCCGGAAAAACAAGGACGGCAGCGTGACGATCCTGCACCATGGGAAGCTTGCGGCCACTTTGCGGCGGGAGGACGCCCGGAATTTCCTCGAAGAAACCGCCGGCTGCACGCTGGACGAGTGCCAGCACACCATGGCCCAGCTCACCGGGAATTATAAGCGCGGCAACGAGCGCCTCGCCCAGGCGCACAGCCGAAACCGCAAGCACGGCTGACCGGGCGATCCGAAGCGGCAAGGCTTGGTTGGGGGTCGCCGAAGGCTGGCTTGCGAATGGACGACTTTGCCCGAGGAGCAGAGGCCAGTCGGAGACTGGCCCTCCTTCACGCCGCCGACAGTCTTGGTGGTGACGCCCACGAATTATTGAGACTTACGTTAACAAGTGACACCGGCCACTGTCTGATTGCGATGCTCCCACACGCCCCGCCTGGCGGGCACCCGTTCGGCTGAGCTCACGGCCTCGGCCCTCTTACTAAAGGGGATTTCCGGACCAGTGGATTGGATCCCCTCTATGAAGCCGGACTCATGCAGCTGAGCTGTCCTTTGGCTCTCATTCTCGCTCCACCAATTGGTGGGTGTAGGGGCGTCGCTTGACGACGCCCGCAAGGTCGCCGGCGATCAACCAATTCCCAGGCGCCGTCAAGCAACGCCCCTACGGTTGACTGCATGAGTCCGGATGAAGAGCGGTGGCGGGAGGCGACGGGGTGTGTCAGGCTGGTACGCGAGCCTGAATAGTCGGCGGTGGTGTGACGAATCTCTGCATCCAGCCAGGCCGCTCACGCCATAATTCTTGCCGCTTCCAGCCGCAATCCCTGCTATGGATACCCGATGCAACGTCGTACCCCTCCTTGCCGCGTTACCAATTCGATCGCCGCTCCGGATCGCCGCGAGAACCGTCACCCCCTTGCGGGAGCCAGCCGCATACTGTGGCTGATCCTGCTCGGATTCGCCGTGGGTCCGGTTTCCGTCAGGGCGGCGTCCGGGGCCGGCGTCCCCACCGATCAGCCGGTCCGTTACGAAGCCTTCGGCGCGATCGGTGACGGCGTGGCCGATGACCTGCCGGCGATTGTCGCGGCGCACACCTTTGCCAACGCCCATGGCCTGCCGGTGAAGTCCCGGCCCGGCGCCACCTACCACCTCGGCCGGCGCGCGCTCACGGCCATCATCGCGACCGACACCGACTGGAGCACATCCCGGTTCATCATCGACGACACCGATGTGGAAAACCACCGCGAGTCCCTCTTCGCCGTGCGCTCGCTCCTGAAGCCCGTGACTCTGGCGATCCCAAGTCTGACCCGGGACCAGCAGCGCCTCGACCTCCGGCCGTCGGCCGACTGCTGGGTGCGCGTGGAGAGTGATCAGCAGCGCCGCTTCATCCGCCGCGGCCTCAACCAGAACAACGGCGCACCGCAGAGCGACTGCTTCATCTTGCGCCGCGACGGAACCATTGAAGGCGCCATCGACTGGGACTACGCCACGATCACGCGGATCGAGGCCCTCCCGCTCGACCAGCGGCCTCTGACCCTCTCGGGTGGAGTCTTCACCACCACCGCCAACCGCATGGTGCAGGAGAAGGGCTACAACTACTGGGCGCGGAACATCGTCATCAGCCGCTCAAACACCACGGTGGTCGGCCTCACCCATCACATCATCGGCGAGACCGAGGTCGGGCACCCCTACAGCGGATTCCTCAGCGTCCGCCGCTGCGCCAACGTCACGCTGCGCGACTGCTTTGTCACCGGCCACCGCACCTACTCGACCATCGGGGCCGCCGACAAACCGGTTTCCATGGGCAGCTACGACCTGAACGCCAACGAAGTGGTCAACTTCACGCTGAGCGGCGTGCGCATGGACAACATCTGCGATGGCAAACTCTGGGGCGTCATTGGCACGAATTTCTGCAAGAACATCATCCTCGAGAACTGCACCCTGTCGCGCATGGATTCCCACCAGGGCGTTTCCGGCGTCTATACCGTCCGCGGCAGCACGCTCGGTCACATGGGGCTCAACGCCATCGGCCGGGGCATGTTGACGGTCGAGAATTCCACGATCTACGGCCGGTCCTTCATCAGCCTGCGCAGCGACTACGGCAGCACCTGGGAAGGAACGGTCGTGATCCGCGACAGCCGGTGGATTCCCGCGTGTGGCGAGGCGATCCAGCCCTACGTGATCAACGTGAACAACGACGGGCAACACGACTTCGGTTATCCCTGCTTCATGCCGCGGGAAATCACCATCGACGGGCTCGCCATCGACGACCGCAACCATCCCGACAAATACCAAGGGCCCTACCTGTTCAACGATCCGGACGGCAACGCGGCCGACACGACAGCCCGACCGTTCCCCTATCATTTGACCGAGCGGGTGACGATCAGACGGCTCACCACGGCCAGCGGGAAAGGGCTCCGCACCTCGCCCGACCCCGGGCTCAACGCCCACGTGCGGGTGGTCGAGTCGAACTGAGCTGAATTCCGAACCAGGCAGGTTCACCGCGGAAAACACGGAAGACACGGAAGGAATACCCGGGCTCGATCTTTCTGGGTGTCGTGGGCCCACGCTGGGCTTGCCTCACACTCGATACTCCGCCTTGCTCGCCGCACACGGGCCGTGAACGACAGATGTCGTTCACGGCTTTTTCGTTTACCCAGATGATCCAGTCATTTACCGATCGCGACACCGAGCAACTCTTCCATGAGGAGAAGAACCGTCGGCATGCTGCCATCGCCCGAGTGGCCCTGAGAAAACTGATCCAACTCAATCAAGCCGGTCAGCTTGGAGACCTGGCAGTGCCACCGGGAAATCGACTGGAAGCTCTGCAAGGCGTTCTGCGCGGCTTTCACTCCATCCGGATTAATGACCAATGGCGCATCATCTTCCGTTGGACTGAGAACGGACCAGCCGGAGTAAGCATCACGGATTACCATTGAAACTAGAACCTATAACGCTACACGTTATAGCCGATGAATCCGCCGATCACACCCGGAGAGATCTTGTTGGAGGAGTATCTGAATCCCATGGGCATCTCCCAAAACGCCATGGCTCGGGCGATCAACGTACCGCCCCGGGCGATCAACGAGATCGTGCTCGGAAAGCGCGCCATTACTCCGTCGATGTCGATCCGTTTTGGGGCGTTCTTCGACCAGACTCCCCAATTCTGGCACAATTTGCAGGTCGAATGCGATTTCCGCGCCCTTGCCAAACAGAGCCGCAAGCTTACCGCCAAAGTTGTTCCTGCCCGAGAACTCATTTCGGCCTGACCCGCAAGTCGAATCGGTGGTTCACTAGGAATGAAAGTCGCTCTCGACTGAACCCACGACGATTGGACCCACGGTCCGCCACATTCGACTAACTAAACCCCTCTCCCTTTCCTTTGTTCCATCCTGTGAATTTCAAATCCAACAACTCGACCGAGGCAGGTTCACCACAGAAAAAACGGAAGACACGGAAGGAATACTTCGAACCAAAACCCGTGTATTCCGGGGTTATGTGTGTTCCGCATATCGGTTAAAGAAGTCACCATGGAGTGACTCCACCTCACGACGATTTAGTTCTTCCTGTGGGCGCTCCTTTCGCGTGCTCCGTGTCTTTCGTGGTGAAATCCGACTGCCTCCTTCCGGATCAAGCGGGGTGGCGCGAAGCGATGGGGTGTGCCGCTACTTTGCGTAATCCTCATTAAGGCCTACCCCGGGGATCGAACTCCGTGATTTCCGTGTTTTCAGTGGTTAGCTCTTGAATCGTTTTTCTAGTCCTCCGCGAACTCCGGCGGCTTGATCGGGGCGAGCAGGCGGTCGAGTTCCGGCTGCGTCGGGTTGCGGATGGAGCGCACGGTGAGGAGCGCCGCACCCGCGGGCAGGGTCACTTGGGTCGGCTTGTTCACGGTCAGTCCGAGCAGCGCGGCGGCGAGCGGCGAGTTGTGCGGCAGGCATTCGATGCCCGATTCCGAATCAGTGGCGGTCTCGCCATAGGTGGCCACGAGAAAAGTGAAGCGGTGCTTTCGCCTGGTGCCCACATCCTCCTTTTCGATCTCGGCCACGTGACCCAGCTGCAGGGTGTCCGTCGGCTTGGTGAGCCACGCCACCGGGTCGACTTCGATGAAGGAGTTGCGGAGGTAGAACCGGTCGAGTTCGTCCATCTTGCGATCCACGGCCCGGATCGCGTCCTTGGCGGCCTTGAAGCCGAAATTCTCGCGCAGGTCGCCCTGGCTGTGCGCCTCGACCTTGTCGACCACCAGCTCCGCGCGCTTGACCTTCAGGGCCGCAAACTCCTCGGCCAGCACGCGGTTGAATCCCCGGCGGACGTAGATCGTGGCCGGTGCCGGAGCGGGTATGCGGAAGATGTGTTTGCGACGCGGAGGCGGCATGGATCGGAGGGTCCCTCTCATACGAGCAAGAGCCCTCTGCCAAGGTCAACGTACGAATCCCGACCGAGGCGGGGTCACCACGGAAAACACGGAACACCCAGAAGGGCTGGCCCGGCTCGATTTTCGTTCATGCGGTGGGTTGTGTGGTTGAGAGTGCCGCGAGGGCGAGACTTGTGGAAGGCTGTCAGCAAAACTGCGACGGCGGCAAGTCGGTGTCGCTCCCTTCCTCCACCCGTTTGCCCGAGTTTCCACTGGCGAGGCGGGGGAAGACACGTAGTTTGCAAAATGCGACCGATCCCCTTTCTCGCCTTTTTTGCCGTCTGCATCGCGATGTCCTCCGCCCAGGCTGCCGAGCCCGCCGCGCGGCGGCTGCTCGTGATCTCCGCTCCCGGCCCGGAGCATCCTGACTATCGCGAGCAGGCGGCGATGTTGCTGCCGGTCTGGCGTGGCCTGCTCGAACGCGACTTCGTCGTCGAAACCCGCTTTGGTACCGCGGCATTTTCCGTCGTGCTGATCGGCAAGGATGGGGGCGAGAAGCTGCGCCAGTCCACACCCCTGGCCCCGGCGGAACTGTTCGCCATCGTGGATGCCATGCCCATGCGACAGGCGGAAATGAAAAGACGCCCACCTCCCGGAAAGCCGCCCGCGAGCAGCCAGCCGTGAGGAAGCGGTGGCCCGTAGCCGGTCTGAGACGAACCTCCCGCCGCGGATGGCGGCGCCGCCCATCCGCCTGCTGGATGGTGCCTGCACGCGGATATTCCGGGCAGGCCGCGAGCCCCCTGCCCTGAAGCCTCGCGGCGTCCAGGGCAGGCGCCGCAGCCGCTCAGAGGGGTGCGCGGGTGATGGCGCTGGCCTCGGCATTAATGCTGCGTTCCCGCAGTTCGAAATTGCCCAGGGCCGGGTGGGCCAGCACGGAGGCCACCAGGGGACTGGCCTTGAAAGCCTGGAGGGCGGCATCATCGGCAAACAGATAGACCGCACCGGCCTCGTTTTTGTCTTCCGCGACGAGCCAGATTTTCCAAAGGCAACCGGTCACCGCCGCGAAGGCCGGGGCGAGCTGACCGGCCATCGCTTTGAACTCATCGCGGGAAACCGAAAACGTGAAATTGGTTACGAGCATTTTTTGGGACATGATTTTGGGGATTGGTGGGCTGAGAAGCGCCAACGGTACATAACGGGGTATGAAGGACCGCCGGGAGCAGAGATGGCGATTACCCACCGTCCTCACTCGGAACGGACAGGTTCCTATTCCTCATCGGCCGAGAAGTCCACCCCTGATCCCGCGAGGCCAACGCGACTTGCGCGCGGATGGCACCGGCCGAATTATCCCCGAAGGACTGCTTCGCACCCAAATGCGGCGCTTCGCCCGCACCCCGCGACGATCACGTCAGCTGCACAGACGCAGCAGCCGGCGAATATCCGGCGCGATGGCCTTGGGCAGGTTGGACGCGGCTAGCGAGAACTCCCAGCGCGCATCCAATTCATGGCTGCGCGAAAGTGCCATGCCGTCGCCGCCCGTCGCCGACTTGAACTGCACCTGCCCCTTGTTCTTGAACATGTCTTCGCCGACGGTGTCCAGCGAGGCGGCGTAGCGGGCCATGGTGAAATCGAAGCCCAGCAGCGCCCCGGCCGGCTTGTCGCGCCACACCACCAGTTTCGAGTGGGGTGAGCCGACGAATTCCTCGCGATGCCGTCCCGGCGATTCCGTGCCCGCCGCGCCGGCAACCAGCGTCGAGCTCGCCACGATGGCCTTGAAGTACGGCAAGTAGGCCTTGTCAGACCCTTCGGACAGAAAATCAAACCGCACGCCACAGACCGAATAACGCGCCGAGCAGACGTAATGGGCAAGGCTGCCCCGGACGTCCGTCTTGACCCCACCGTGCGACAGGGTGAGCACGCAGCTGTCGCCGGTGTAGGCCACCGCCCCGAGGCTGATCTGGATGTGTGCTCCTTTGGAGGACATGTCCACCATGGTGCCGGGCCAGGTCTTGCTCGCCGTCGCCGCGTCCGAGCTTCGCAGGAGGATCGTGGCTTGCAGGCGACAATCGTCGCTCACCGCATAGCGCACTTCCTTACGCTTGGATTCCTTGGCCTTGGCGTTTTCGATACTCATGATTTCGAAACACAATGATACTTTCCCCGGAAAGCACAACCGGACGTTGAACCAAAATGAAGCGCACCATCGACTGACCACTGATTACGCAGCCCGGAGTTGCTGAAACAGGTAAAGGAATCATCAACAATCCGGCGCTCCTTTGCGCGGCGTTCCCAACAATCCAATCGCGTGGCACACGGACACGCAGGCAGGCAGGTAGAGCGGATGCGATTCAGCATCCTCCCACTGGGGAGAGGGGGGTGGCGGGCCGCCTACCCCTAAGCGGCCCGCCTTTGCTTTCTTAGTTACCCCTAACACCCCTGCTAAGCAGGAGTTGAATCCTGTTAGAGCAGGTTGGATGCCATCGCTCCGGTTGATTAATAAATGGTGTCAATAATCCTAATATCCTGTTGGCCAAGGCGACCATGTGGCGAAGCACAGAACTGTCCGCTGGTTCGGCCCGGCGCCGTCTTCACCCGGACTCATGCAGTTGAGCTGTCCTTTGGCTCTCATTCTCGCTCCACCAATTGGTGTGTGTAGGGGCGTCGCTTGACGACGCCCGCAAGGTCGCCGGCGATCAACCAATTCCCGGGCGC
>Ga0075163_10002227_pt1 | contig 26116 bp, 24 predicted proteins | sample JI1023141ADNA_FD_71478 | JGI IMG/M metagenome (GOLD analysis project Ga0075163, IMG submission 71478) | Wastewater effluent complex algal communities from Wisconsin, to seasonally profile nutrient transformation and Carbon sequestration -... | ecosystem: Engineered > WWTP > Effluent > Algae...
CTTCATGGCGACGCTCGACGAGTGCACGCTGGCCGCGCTGGCGCGGCCGGGGGCGCCGACGCAGAGGCTGCTACAGATCTGGCGGCGCACGGCGGCGGCGGGGTGAGCTTCGCGGCGTACGCCGATTGCGGCGCGGGCAACTTCTGTGAGCTGCGGATCTACAACGCCCGGGCACCGCGCTCGAGACGACGACCGGCCTGCGCGTCGCGCCGGTCCCCGGGAAGGCACCTTCGCGCTGCATCGCCAGGGACCGCTCTCGGGCGTCGTCCACGCGCCGAACTTCGTCCCCAAGGACGCGGCCGCGCCGGACTGGCTCGCCCCGCCCGGCCTTGACACGAAGGCGTGCGAGGGGCTCGGCGACCTCTACGGCACCGACCAGACGCTCCCGGAGCCATCCGCCGCGTGCGACGCGTGCCAGGGCGGCATCTGCGACCCTGACGGGCGGCGTGCTCGTCGGCATCGACCGCGACACCGCGGCAAGAGCCCTACCCGAACTCGACAAAGGTCGGACGGAACGCTCCTTGCCCGTGCGGGTCCGGCAAGAAGTTCAAGCGCTGCTGCGGCCAGTTCGCTGACTAACTACCACGACGGCGAGCACCCGACAGCGCTCATACGGTGGCAGCGACGGTCCCGTGTTTTGCGGTCACTCGTGCCGTTCCCGGAGCATTGCACGCACCTTGTCGACGAGCGCGGCGATTGCGAAAGCGGTCCCGGCCCCTTTGATGGTGTTGCTGGATACGGGGCCGCCCAGGGATCCAAAGCCTGAGCCCACCGTCAGACCACCGAACAATCCAGTGACCAGTTGCGCCTTGCCGCGGTCTTTTGGACTCTGGCTCCCGAGGAACTTCGTTCCGGCAACTCCGGCGACAATCGCGGTGCCGACATAGCACGCGACATTACGGAATGTGTGTGGGTCGTCTGGCTTGGAGGGTGGCGAACGCCCCGGCAAGTACGGCTCAGGTGGGTGCCGAATGCGCCGGCGTGGGGATCGTGCGCCCCGTCGGCGGTCGTCTTGCCCTCCGTCGTGATCACGCTGGCGGCGACGCCGGCGTGGACCGGGCCATCGGCGAGCAGCGCCCGGAGCGCCACCGACGTCACGAAGGGCGCCACGCGGAGCACGCCTCCGGCGCGGAGCAGCCTCCGGTACGAGAGCGCGTAGCGCATCCGGAGCGAGCCCACCGGCTCTCCCCGCTCGAGGTGGGCGCAGAGCTCCTGGAGACGCGCGTCGAGCGCGTCGGGGCTGAGCCCGGACCAGGCGTGATCTAGGACGCGCCCGTCGAGACCGAGCGGAGTCCCGCGCGCCAGGACCATCTGCGCGCCGCGCTCGCCCCCGCGACATTCGAACGCTTCGCCCCTTGGATTGACCGCTGGACGCGGCGCTGGTCCGACGTGCGGGCCGCCGCCTGATCCTCAACGCCCACGCACCCCGACGTCGCGCTCCCCCTCGGCCACCTCGGCACCGTCTACCGCCAGCTCGGTGACCTCGACCGGGCCGAGTCGACCCTCCGCCACGCCCTCGCGCTCCGCGAGGCGGCGCGGGGCGACCACCCCGGGAGCGCCCACACCCTCGGAGCCCTCGGCGAGATCCAGCTCGCCCGTGGCGCCCCGCGGGTCGCCCACCCGCTGCTCGAGCGGGCCGTGGCCCTCGCCAGCCGCGACGACGGCCCGCCATCCGCACTGGCCTTCGCCCGCTCCAGCTGCCCACCGACGCCGGACACGACCCCTCGCGCGCCCGCCTGCTCGCGGAGCAGGCCGCCGCTTACTACCGCGGCGACGGCAAGAACGACCCCGAAGCCGCGCGGCTCGAGGCCTGGCTGCTCGCGCACCCCCCCCGGCTCGCGGCGGGCCACCCCGCGACCTCTGCGACCCGCCCGAAGGCGTTGCACCTCCGATGTGGTCTGTGGACCGACGACAACGCGGACGCGCTCGGTGACCTCGACGGCGACGGCCGGGGACGAGGTTGGTGCGTCCGCTTCGCTTGCGCGCTCCGCCGATCGCGTCCATGGAAGCGGGCGAATGTTACACGTGGTGTTGTTCGTCGCGCTCGCACCGGGGGAATCCGCGGCGGCTCCACTCCCGTCGACTCCGTCCGCGGACGTCCCGTCCGCGCCCGATCCGCCGGCGACCGCGACGGCGGCCCCGATCAGCATCGAGTCGCGTTACGGCGTCGGCTTGCCGGCGGCGGGCGATCGCCGGTCGACGCCGTCTGCGACCGTAGTGACCCCGACGTCTCCAGCGACACCAGCGCAGCGCGGCGGCTGGCGGCTCAACCCGCCGGACCGCTGGTACGGGCTGCGGCTCTCGGCCGAGGTCGGGTTCGTCGGGGTCGTCAAGCATGGGATCCAGTTCGGCCAGCAGGGCACGTATGTCGATATACGCCGGGAGGGCGGCCAGGACGTGCTGTTCCCGTTCTTCCGCTTCACCGGCGAGTTCGTGATCAAGGGCCGCCACAGCCTGACGTTCCTCGTCCAGCCGCTGAAGTTGAAGTCGAGCAACACGCTCGAACGAGACGTACGGGTCGGCGAGACGGTGTTCCTCGCCGGGACTCCGATGGCGTTCAAGTACGACTTCGGGTTCTACCGCTTCGGCTACATGTACGATTTCTTGAAGGATCCCGAGCAGGAGCTCGGCTTCGGGCTCGCGCTGCAGATCCGAAACGCGACGATCGACTTCGCGTCCCGCGACGGCGAGCTGTTGGCGACCAACCGTAACATCGGGGTCGTCCCGCTGCTCAAGCTGCGCGGGCGCTGGACCCCGAGGCGTGGCCAGGGCTTCTGGCTCGGCGGCGAGATCGACGGCGCATACATCCGCGGCAAGGTGATCAGCGGGACCCGCGACTACTTCGTCGGCGCCCTCGTCGACGCGTCGGTGCGCGTCGGCTTCCAGGTCCCGCGCGCGGGCGACGTGTTCGTGAACATCCGCTACGTCGGCGGTGGCACGCGCGGGACGGACAGCACGCCGAAGGCCGGCAGCGACGGCTTCGCCGAGAACTGGCTGCACACGATGGCCCTCAGCCTCGGGCTCACCATCCGCTGAGCCGCTGTTTGGGGGTTGTCGGCATCGACATGCTGGCGGGTCCGTCCGAGCTCATGGTGCTCGCCGACGCCTCGGCCGACCCCACGGTGGGTCGCCGCCGACCTGCTGGCGGATGCCGCACGACGACGCGCTGCCGGTGCTGTTCACCACGGACGCGCCGGTGGTTGCGGCGGTCGAGCGGGCGCTGTCAGCTCGCGGGGCTGCCGACGACGGCCACGGCCCGCACCGCGATCACGGGCGGGTACGCGGCCTGCCAGTTGGGTGAAGCCTCGCCCGCCGCCCCCTGCTAGCGAGGCACTCGCCGCTGCTCACGGCGCACGGCGCAGGCGCACGATCATCGGCAGCTCGCTCGGCCGCAGCGTGACCCGCGGGACCGGCCGCACCTCCACGCCCGGCGCGAGCGCGACGGTCCAGCGGCGCAGCAGCGTCGCCAGCACCAGCGTACCCTCCATCCACGCGAACGCCGCGCCGATGCACACCCGCGCCCCGCCGCCGAACGGCACATAGGCGAAGCGGGGCAGCCCCGCCTCGAACTCCGGCGTCCACCGCTCCGGACGGAACTCGAGCGGCGCCGTGAAGTAGCGCTCGTCGCGGTGCAGCAGGTACGGGCAGATGAACACCATGCTGCGCCCCGCGGGGATCGTGTACGGCCCGAGCGCGTACTCGCGGAGCACGCCGCGCCCGAACGTGTGCGCTGGCGGATACAGGCGCATGGCCTCCTGCAGCGCGTGGCGCGTGTGGACCAATCGCGGCAGGTCGGCGGCGGTCGGCAGACACCCGGCGAGCACGGCGTCGAGCTCGGCGTGCACGGCCGCCAGCGCCTCCGGGTGCCCCGCCAGCAGGTAGAACGTCCACGCTAGGGCCACCGCCGTCGTCTCGTGGCCCGCGAGGAACAGGGTGATCGCCTCGTCGCGGACCTGCTGCTCCGTCATGCCGGCCGTGCCCTCGTCCTCGGCGGCGAGCAGGCGCCTGAACAGGTCGTCGGCCAGCTCGCCGGAGGCCCGCCGCGCGGCGATGATGCGGAAGATCGTCTCGTCGATGCAGGACAACGCGGCCGCGACCGCCCGGTTCCGCCTGGTCGGCAGCGCCCGCCACAGCGCGGCGAACGGTGAGATGAAGTCCGGGAACGCCTCCGTCAGCGTCGCCAGAGCCCAGCGCACCGGCGACCTCGGCGAGTAACGCCTGGTCGTAGCCGAGGCGCTGGGCCATCGGCCCCTCGAAGGACAGCACCAGCAGCGCGAGCCAGGGCCCGCGCGCGGTCGCGGCGGCCGACCTGGACGGCGACGGCAACCTCGACCTCACTCTCGCCAACCGCATCAGCAACACCGTGAGCGTGCTGCAGGGCAACGGCGACGGCACCTTCGCCGCCGCCAGAGCCCGCGGCCGCGCCGCCGCTCACCGTGTCGGCGCTGGGCATGCACCTGCACGCCGCGACGACCGTCGACGGCCGTGACCGCAAGCGTCTCGAGCGGGTTTGCCGCTACCTCCTCCGCCCGCCGTTCGCCCACGACGCCGTGCAGGCCCTCCCGGACGGCCGCGTGCGCGTCCACTTCAAGGCCCCCTGGCGCAGCGGTGCCGCCCACGCCGACATGACCGCCGAGAAATTCCTCGCCAGGCGAGGGTCTCGGCCGATCAGCGGCGCAGCCAGGCCTGCGCGCGGGCGGGGTCCCAGGGATCGTGGTCGACGCGGGCGTGGCGGGCGGGGTCGTGGAGGGCCATGCGTGCGGGGGAGAGGGTACCCGCTGCGCGGCGGGGCGTCGCCGACGAGCGGCGGTCGTCATCGGGCCGGAGTTCGGGCCGCCGCACGCCGTGAGCGCGAGGTGGCGGGCGAACGTCATCGAGTTCGGCCGCCGCACGATGCGAGGCTGGCGGGGTCACGGTGGGGTGAAGGTAATGAAGCAGTCGGCGAGGGCCTGGGCGCCGTGCAGCAGGCACCAGCTCTGGTATGGATTCAATCCAAGGCGCAAACGATGCATTCGATACGCACACTTGCACGCCGCCCACCACACCCTGCCGGGAAAGATCACCGTCCTGCAACTTGGCACACATATTGCTAGTACAATTGGGTCGGCGAATACACCATCGCACTCGGAGCCAACGAGCATGAGCACCCAAGATGAAGTCGATCGTGAAGCACCACAGCAGAACACTGATATGACGTCACAGGACGGGCAAATGTCGGGCGACTATAACGGCCCGGCGACGTACAACAACGCCTCGCCCGTCTACTACAACGGCATCCTCTACGCCTTCTATTCCACCGAGGAAAAGAAGATCCGCTACCGGATGCGGAAGGACACCACGTCCTGGCGATGACGTGGGCACGGTGACGATCGACGGCAAAGTGGGGGAGAGCACGGCGCTCCTCACCCCCCTCGTCGTCCAGAACAAGCTCTACCTTTTCTTCACCGGCACCGGTGGCCACCTCGACGTCGCTTACTACGACGCGCCAAGCAGCTCCTGGAAGGGGATGGATCGCGTCTCCGCGGACTTGACGAACCCCAAAGCCCGGTACGCCGCCGTTTACAACACGACGAAGGAGCAGGTCGAGGTCTACTACGTCCTCGACGGCCCCACGACCGATATCAACTACCGGTACCTGGACCTCGCGACCGGGAAGTGGTCGAGCAAGGTCGTGATCCCGGGAAAGACCGGCCTCCTGAAGAACCTGAGCGGGGTCTTCTTCCAGAAGGAAGACGGGACGTACGTGACCTATCTTGCTTTTGCCACGGAGGTCAGTGGCAAGCGGGCCATCTGGGTGTACCACCTCGTCGACGGCGCCGTCGTCAAGTCGGACACGAACGCCGCCTGGGTCCCGAACTGCAACCATAACGCCCCCTACCTCGCCGACCTCGGGCAGGACCGGATGGCGCTGCTCTGGGGGCAGAAGGTCAAAAACGCAGCCAGCTGGGAGCACTATTACCACATCTTCGACAAGGACAAGCAGGCGTGGACGGTGAGCGTCAAGGCCGCGAGCGAGACGAACAGCGACTGGAGCCCGACGGGAGCCATCCAGTACGTCAGGACGAAGGACTCCTCGAGCGACGGTGGCTACCGCTGGGACGCCAGGTTCTGCATCTTCTACGGCTGCTACTACATGTTCGACAGCCGCTGGTTCATGAGGGAGGCCTTCACGGAGGGGTACTGGAAGGGGGCCGGGACGAGCGTCGTGGACTTCATCCAGTCGGAGAAAGAGACGTTCGCGACCTGGCCGCTCCTCGCTGTCCTCGACCTGCCCCCGTTCCTCGTCAACAGCTCGACGAAGGACCCCGGGTTCCCTTGCGACCACGAGGACGATTGCACGCGGGTCGAGCTCAAGCTGACGTCGGAGACGGCGACGATGATGGATGGGAGCCTCGAGGCGGGCGTCTACTTCGGGAAGGAGGCGAAGAAGATGTCGCCTCTGACCTTCGACTTCAGCGCTGGGGCGAGCGCCGCGCTGGGTGGCGCGACGACGCTGACGGTCGAACGGATCGACCGGCTCGTGAGGAACACCGAGGGGAAGGTCCTCGCGCTCTACCTGGCACCACAGATGACGACGTACAAAATGGAGTGGTACAACCTCTACGGCGTCGCCACCGGGCAGTATGCGTACCCGGTCCGGGTGACGGGGTACGCCCTGTCGACGCGCATCTTCAAGCCGGACGAAGGGCCGTGCGAGCCCTGCAACGGTTCGAATGAGGAGTGCTGCGAGGGGGTGACGAAGCCGTACTTCGATAAGTTCCCGCTCCACAAGGATGCGATCGACAAATACAGGCTCGCGACGTACTACTCGCCGCCCGACCCAGCGTACTCCGTCGCCCTCTCGGCGAACGGCTCCTGGAACGACAAAGGGTCGACCACCGTAAGGATGCAGGTCGACAAGGACCACACGACGTCCTACGGCGGCTACTTCAAGTTCAAGATCGGTGCCTCGTTCGCGCGTCTGAAGGGGATCGGCGGCGGCGTCGAGGGGTCGTTCGAAATCAAGTACACGACGACGACGAAGTCGGGGGTTACTGCGGAGATCTCCTTGATGAACCCGGAGGCGAGGGTCAAGGGCACGGACGTCACGTGCTTCGACGTGATCGCGTATTGGTTGGACTCCGTCGAGAACGCATTCTGGATCCCGGTCCACCGGAAGGGCCTGGGGGATTCCCCCTGGTTCCTTACCTATGAGGTCCTCAACGTCAAGACGTACCAGGGATCCTCCGAGCAGGTAGGCGCGGACGGTGCGGAGGTTGGCCTTGACGAGGTCGGCGAGCTTTTGGGCCCGGGGAGGTCGGCGGGGGCTGGCGGGGTCACGACGGGGTGAAGGTGATGAAGCGGTCGGCGAGGGTCTGGGCGTCGAGGACGCCGCGGACGGTGACGGTGATGGTGCCGCCGCTGCGCATGTCGAGGCGGGCGCTGACGGTGACATCGCGGCCGTCGCTCGGCGGGTTGGTGATGGTGTGGGCGCCGTGCTCGCCGTGGATGCCGTGGCCGGACTCGATGGCGATCGCGTCGAGGTGGACGGTGGTGTCGCCGCGGCGCCAGCGGACCATGCGGACGGTCTGGTAGTCGGCGCTGTGGATGTCGTCGGCGGTGCAGACGAACGGGCCGCCGCCGAGGCCGAGGACCTCGCTGACGAGGTCGAGGGTGCGGGCGCTGAGGGCGGCGGCGACGGTGGGGGCGTCGGCGCGCGCGACGGAGCGCTGGGCGTGGGCCACGGGGACGGCGGCGGCGGGCTCGCGGACGGCGGCGGCGAGGGCGGCCCACGCGGCGTCGAGGGCGGCGACGTCGGGCAAGTGCCAGTCGCCGGGGCAGGCGGGGCCGGCGGTGTGGCCGAGGGCCGCGAGGAGGCGGATCACGAAGGCCTCCTGCTCGGGGTGGGTGACGGTGCCGGTGTCGTCGGTCTGGTGGCGCTGGCTGCAGGGGATCGAGAGGGTGCAGCGGCCCTCGGCGGTGACGGTGCGCTGGAAGTCGTAGGCGCGGGTGGCGGCCAGGGGGGCGCCGGCGGTGCCGCGGAGGCGGTCGGTGGTGGTCACGATCGAGGCGTATCAGATCTCGCGGATCGGCGGCGCGCGGCGGGTCAGGGGCGAGCTGGCTCGAAGGACAGGCGGCGACGGCTCGGGTATGCTCGCGGCTATGATCCGCTCCGTCGTCGCGGCGCTCGTCGTCCTTGCCGGCTGCTCGCACAAGGAGGCGGCGTCCGGGCCCGCGCCGAAGGACGAGGCGGGCGCGAGCGGGGTCGCGGTCGGGGCGTGGATCGCCGAGCTGAAGGCGCAGCGGACCGCCGACCCGGGGGACCTCGGCGCGGCGTACCTCGCGGCGTACGTCGCGGGCATGGCGGGCGACGGCGCGGAGGCGCTGGCGATCCTCGAGATGCTGGCCGACGGCTGGCCGTTCCCGGTCCAGGCCAGCGACTTTATTAAGCTCGCCGGGGAGCCGCGGTTCGCGGCGGTCCTCGAGCGCACGGCGGGGTGCGAGCCCGCGGGGACGGCGACGACGGCGTTCACGCTCGGGCCGGCGGACCTGGTGCCCGAGGGCATCGCCTGCGACGCGGCGAGCGGGGCGGTGTACGTCGGCAGCATCGTCCACCGGAAGATCGTCCGCGTCGACGGGACGGCGGCCGGCGACCTCGTGCCGGAGGCGCAGGGCGGGCTCGGCGGCGTGCTCGGCATGACCGTCGACGCGTCGCGGCGCCTGCTGTGGGCGGCCCACAACCCGCTCGGCGAGGCGACGCGCGCGGCCGGGAAGGAGCGCTCGGGGGTCGCGGCGTTCGACCTCGACACCGGGGCGACGAAGGTCGACGTCAAGCTCGAGGGTGCTCATCTGCTCAACGACGTCGCGCTCGCGGGCGCCGACGTGTATGTCAGCGACAGCACGCGCGGCGCGGTCTGGCGGCTGCGCGGCGGGCAGGGGGCGCTCGAGCGGGTCGCGGCGGACGGTACGTTCGTCTGCGCCCTCACACCGTCTCGATCCTCGACCTGCGCCGCGGTTCGCTGAGGTGACTGGCGGGGACTGCGGGGCGGAGCGGGACCGCCCCGACAGTCGTCACGCCGCGTCGGTGGCGTGACGCCTCCAGGCGGGGCGACGCGCGAGACTGCCTCATGGGCCCGCGACCCACCACCACCGCCCCCAGCACCAGCAGCAGCGTCAGCGGGCCCCACACGCCGGCCTCCTCGACGAACTCGAGCAACGTCTCGAACGCGACGTGCACCGACCAGCGCAGCAGCGAACACGCGGCCCACACCAGCGCGGCGAGCAGCGCGAGCAGCGTGACGATCCGGGCGATGTGGTCCCACGAGTCGTGCAGCGCGCGGCTCTCGTCGTCGAGCTTGTTGAAGTGGGTCTGGGCCACGTGCCGGCCACATGGTGCCGCGGCGGGCGCCGCGAGCCAGTGGCCAGCGACGCCCGCCGCTCGCTAGCGCCTCGGAGCGCGCCGCAGGACGACTGTCACGACCGAGACCTCGCCCATGGTCACGAGTGCACGTCGTCGCGCGCGACGGGCGGCCCACGCGGCGGGTCGTCGCGCCGCACGGCGCTGGTATACAGGACGAGTGCACGACGACGAACGCGAATGGTCGGACTTCGACGCGCCCGAGCTCGTCGGCGACGCGCCCGGACTCGCCGCCAGGCTCGCCGAGGCGTGCGGGCGCCGGCGATGCACCCGCTTCACGCTCGTCGGCCCGGCCTTCGACGCCGCCGCCGCCGACGCCCTCGCCGCCGCCCTCGCCGCCGTCGACGCCAGCCTGCGCCTGCGCGCGGCGGTCCGTCCCCCGCTCGCGCGCCGCCAGCTCCGCGAGCTCCGCCGCGTCGGCTTCGTCGCGCTCGAGCTCCCCGGGGTCACGTCGTGGCCCGCCGCGCCGGCGCACCTCGAGCTCCTGGTCGGCTGCGCCAGCGAGGGCCTGCTGCTGCGCCACGACCTCGCCGACACCCCTGCGGACACCGTGCCCACGCTCGTGCACCTGCCCCCGCCGGGCGAGGCCGACGCGGCGCCGGACGGCCCGCACGCCCGCTGGCACGCCGCGCACGGGTCCGGCCTGCTGGTCCGCCGGCGCACGCCGGGGGGGCTGCGCGTGGTCGACTCGCGGCGGATGGCCTGGTGCGGACGGTCGAGCGGGGCGCGCCCGCGGGTCCTGCACCTGCGCGGCGCCTTCGCGGCGGTCCACGACGCCTGCCGGCGCCCGCGCTCGCTCGTCGACCTCCGCGACGACCTGCCCGAGTTCGGCGGGGAGGCCATCGACGGCGCCGTCGCGGCGCTCCTCGCCAGCCAGCTGATCGCGCGGCTCGGCGGGCTCCACCTCGCGCTCGCCGTCGACGAACCGGCGTGGTACGAGCGCGACCCGATCGACGCGCGCGACCCGCTCACCGGCGTGCTCCCGGCCGCTTCGCCGGTGTGGGAGGCCGCGCTGCGCGACGCGCCGTGGTCCCCGCGCGCCCGCCGGACCCCGACCAGGCTGGCGGTCCTGGGCCCGGAGGACGACGAATGAGCGGCCTCGACGTCGTGCTGGTGTCGATGCCGTGGCGCGACCACCGGACGCCGAACCCCGGGCTCGGCGTCCTCAAGGCGGTGCTCCGCCGCGCCGGCCACGCGTGCGAGGTGCTCGAGGCGTCGATGGCGATGGCCGCGCTGCTCGGCGAGGACTACGCCCGCCTCGTCGAGGCCGGCGAGTTCATGGAGATCGCCGCGGCCCCGTGGGTGTACGACGACTACCCGCCGACGCGGGCGGCCGTCGCCCTGTTCGACCACCTCACGCGCGCGCAGGCCGACGGCCGGGTGTTCTCCGCGGACGACCTCGCGGCCCACGGCCTCGCGCCGGACCCCGCCGAGGCGTCGGCGCTGCGCGCCCTCGCGGACCGCCTCCCGCCGCTCGTCGGGCTGCTGCTCGACCGCCTCGTCGAGGCCGTCGACTGGGGCGCGGCCGACGTCGTCGGCTTCTCGTGCAGCTTCAGCCAGACGCTCGCGTCGGCGGCGCTGGCCCGGCGCCTGCGCGGCCGGTTCCCGCGGCTGCGGCTGATCGTCGGCGGCGCCGCCTGCGAGGGGCCGATGGGCGAGGCCCTGCTGCGGGTGTTCCCGTGGTACGATGCGGCCGCGTGCGGGCGCGCCGAGGCGACGATCGTCCCGCTGTGCGAGGCGCTCGCGGCGGGGCGCCCCGCCGCGATGGACGGCGTGGTCGCCCGCGTCGGCGACGTTGTCCACGCCGCGCTCGGGCCCGCCCCGCGCGTCGCCCTCGACGACCTCCCGATCCCCGACTACGACCACTACGCCTCGCAGGCGCGGGCCCTCGGCCTCGCCGCCGGCCGCGTCGCGCCGATGGAGGCCTCGGTCGGCTGCTGGTGGGGCCAGAAGAACCTGTGCTCGTTTTGCGGGCTCAACGCCACGTCGCTCGCGTTCTCGCAGAAGAGCCCCGAGCGCGCGCTCGCCGAGGTCCGCGCGCTCGCCGAGGCCCACGGCGTCGAGCGCATCAACTTCACCGACAACATCCTGCCGCGATCCTACTACGACACGCTGATCCCCCGCCTCATAGCGCTCGCCGAGGACGGCGAGCGCTACACGTTCTTCGTCGAGATCAAGACCAACGTCACCCGCGACCAGCTCGAGCGCCTGCGCGACGCCGGCTTCGTGTTCCTCCAGCCCGGCATCGAGAGCCTCTCGACCCACGTCCTGCGCCTGATGAAGAAGGGCTGCACCGCCCTCACCCAGGTCCAGTACCTCAAGTGGAGCGCCGAGCTCGGCCAGGACCTCGTCTACAACATCCTGACCGGCAGCCCCGGCGAGCGCGCCGTCGACTACGAAGAGGTCGTCGACCTCGTCCCCGGCCTCATACACCTCCAGCCGCCCTCGGGCCGCGGCGCGGTACATCTCCAGCGGTTTAGCCCCTACTTCGACGACCCCGTCCGCCACGGCATCCGCGACGTCCGGCCCGCGCAGCACTACCGCGACATCTTCCCCCACGCCGACGACGACCTGCTCGCCCGCCTGGTCTACACCTTCAAGTTCGACCACGACGACCACCGCGACGAGGCCCTGCGCGCCGCCCACGCCCGGCTGCACCGCTGCCTCGCCCGCTGGCAGGCGGTCCACCGCCCCGGTCTGTGCACGTACACCTACGGCCCCGGCTGGCTCGTCGTCGACGACGGACGCGAGGGCGCGTGGACCGGCACCGGCGCGCGCCGGCGCGTCGCGCTCGACGGGCTCGACGCGGCGCTCTACCGCGCGCTCGACCGCGCGCGGACGGCCGCGGACCTGGCCGCGCAGCTCGCCGCGCCGGCGACGCAGGTGCTCGCGGCGCTGCGCCGCCTCGCGGACGCGCGGCTCGTCATGTCCGACGGCGGCAAGTGGCTCGCGCTGGCGATCGCCGCGCCGCGCCGCCCGCCGCCCGCGCGCCGCCCGGTCGTCTGGCGGGACGCGCCCGGGCTCGAGTGGCCCGACGCGGGTTGCGACCCGGCCGCGCGGCCCGCCATCATCGACCCATGCGTATCCACCTGATCGGCCACGCGTCGCTGCTGTTCGAGACCGCGGACCGCCGGATCCTCATGGACCCGGTCCTCGGCGCGCACCACCAGGAGGGCCTGTTCGAGGTGTTCCCGCCGCGCCGCGTCGACCTCGCCGCGATGCCGACGATCGACACCATCGTGATCTCCCACCGCCACCTCGACCACTTCGACATCCCCTCGCTCGCCGCGCTGCCCCGCGATGTCCAGGTGCTCATCCCCCGCGACCCGCTGATCCAGCGCTGCCTCGAGCGCCTGGGCTTCCGCCGCGTCGTCCAGCTGCGCGCGTGGAGCACCGTCACCCTCGGCGAGACCACGCTGATGACCACCGCCTCCCGCGCGCCGATCGCCGAGTTCGGCCTCGTCGTCTCCGACGCCTCAGCGGTCTGCTGGAACCTCGTCGACAGCGTGATCTCCCCCGACATCATCACCGTCACCCGCTCGCGGTTCCCCGCGATCGACATCCTGCTGGCGACCTGGCAGCCGCTGCTCGAGGGCAACCTCCAGACCTTCCGCCCGCTGAGCTTCCCGTTCGACACCTACGAGGAGCTGCTGGCGCACATCGCCCTGATCGAGCCCGCCGTCGTCGTCCCCGGGTCGAACGGCTACGTCCACCGCGGCGCCTCGGCGTGGCTCGACGCCGCCGTGTTTCCGGTCACGCGAGAGCGCTTCTGCGAGGACGTCCGGCGCACCTGCCCGGCGCTCGACGGGCAGATCTTCGCGCTCGACCCCGGTGACGTGCTCGCGCTTAACGGCTCGTCGCTGCGGATCGAGGTCGAGGGCTCGCCGTTCGTCGCGCGCGAGGACCCGGGTCGCGAGCGCCTCGACTTCTCGCCGGTCGAGCCGCGCGCCGCGCTCGTCGACGACGACCCCCTCGGCCTCGGCGACGAGCGGCTCCTCGCGCGCGTCGAGCCGTTCGCCGTCGACGAGCTCCCGGCGATGATCGCCGCCCGCCCGCACGCGTTCGCGGAGCACCGTCGGCTGGGCGTGCGCCACCAGCTCGAGGTCGTGCTCCCCGGCGGCGACCGGCGGCGCTGGTGGTACGACCTCGGCGAGGACCCGCCGCGCGCGCGACCCGGCCGCGACCCGCTCGCCACCAGCTTCGGCTCGATCACAGCCTCCGGCCTCGTCGGGCTCCTCGACGGCGAGCACAGCTACAACCGCCTGCTCCTCGGCGGGTACATGCGCAGCTTCCAGACCGCGCTCGTCGCGACGCCCGCCGGCGTCGTCCGCCCCCGCGGTCGGACCTTGCCGGACCCGCTGTGCCTGTGCATCCCGGACAACCCCGCATTCGAGCGCGCGCGCGACCGTGAGATCGAGCGCTGGCTGGCGACCCGCGCCGGTTAAACATGACCCTTGAGACAGGTTGACGATCACCGATAGACCCCCGTATAGTCGGGCGCACGTCGCGTTTTTGCCGCGCTCGGGAGGAGAGGGGACCATGCCGAAGATCACGCTGGACAAGAAGATCATCATCAAGGAGATCGCAAAGATCGACCCGCAGACGTTCGCCAAGGTGCCCAGGCAGTTCGCGCCGTCGAAGGAGCAGATCCACGACGCCGCGGTCATCAAGCAGGCGACGCAGCGGGCCTCGCTCGAGCCGGCGTTCCGCGAGCAGCTGGTCAAGAGCCCGGAGAAGGTCCTCGGCGAGCTCCGCGGCAAGCCGCTCGACAAGCGGGTCGACGTGCGTGTGCACGTCGACACCGACTCGCTCCGCAACATCGTCGTCCCGCACGCCGGCATCGACATCGAGGAGATCAGCGAGGTCGAGCTCGACGCCCTGGTCCTGCGCAACTCGGCGCTCCAGGTCTGCATCATGAACTGAGCCGGCGGACGGCCACCGTTGCGGCTCCGCACCGCCGAGCTCCGCTGGATCGCCGCCGCGTCCGCGCCGCTGTTCGAACGCGACCCGGCGACCCACCGCCCCGCGCGTGAACCCGGCGCGTCGACGCTGGCGCGCCAGCGACTCGACCGCTGGTCCGCGCTGGTCGGCGGCCCCGCCCGCCTCGCCCGTCGCCTCGCCCTCGCCGGCGTCGACGTCGACGCCGCGCTCGCGGCGCTCGGCCCCGTCCGCCTGCGCCGTCACGCGCCCACGCCGACCTGGACCTGCCTGCTCGCCGAGGCCTGCGCGGCCGACCCGCCGCCATCCGCGGCGACGCCAGGCGGACCCGACGCGGCGCGACGGCGCGACACCGGCGCCGCGCCGTCGACGGCCCCGTTCGCCGCGGCGCTGGGGCCGTTCGTCGCGTGCGCCGCGGACCGACTGGCGCGGCGCGCCCCCGGGGGGGCCGCGGCGCTCTCCGCGGGCGCTCAGGAGGCCCTCCTCGAGCAGCTCCGCGGCCGCCTCGCCGCGATCGCCGGGCGGGTCCTCCTCTCGACGTTCGCGGCCCGTCGTGGCCCGCTCGCCGACCCGTCCGAGCGCGTGGCGCACGACGAGTTCGTCCGCGACGTGGCCCGCGGTGGCTGGCCCGGTCTGCTGCTCGCGCACCCGGTGCTGGCCCGGCTGCTGGCGGACGCGACGGGGCAGTGGGTCGCCGCCACCGCGCGGTTCGTCGGCGACCTCGCGCGCGACCGCCCGGCCCTCGCGTCGCGCGGGCTCATCGGGCCGGCGTCCGGCCGCGTCGTCGGCGTGCGCAGCCCGCCCGCGACGACCCGCGGCGGCGGTCGATCGGTTATGCTCCTGGCCTTCGAGTCCGGCGACGAGGTCGTCTACAAGCCGCGCGACCTCGACCTCGACGACGTATTCGTGCGGCTGCTGACCTGGCTGAGCGCGCGCGCACCGGCGATCGATCTCGGCGGTCTGCCGGTCCTGACCCGCGGCGATCACGGGTGGATGACGCTCGCCCTGGCCGCCCCGTGCCGCGACGGAGCCGCGGCCCGCAGGTTCCACCGCCGCGGCGGCGCGCTGCTGTGCCTCGCCGGGCTGCTCGGCAGCCGTGACCTGCACGCCGCCAACCTGATCGCCGAGGGCGAGCACCCGCGTGTCGTCGACCTCGAGATGCTGGTCGACCCGGACCTCGGCCAGGCGACGCCGCCCCTCTCGCGCACCGGCCTGCTCCCGTGTACGGCCACCGGCGCCGACGAGGGCGCCGACATGAGCGGCCTGTGCGGCCTCGGCGGCCGGGCCATGTCCGTGTCGATCGGCGAGTGGCACGACCCCGGGACCGACGCGGTCCGCTACGCCATCACGCGGGCGCGCACGCCCGTCTTCGCCAACGCGCCCGTCCTCGCCGGCGCGCGGGTCGACGCCCGCAGCCACGCGGACGAGGTCCTCGCCGGCTTCGCCGACGCGTACGCCGCTCTGCTCGCCTGCCGCGCCGCGCTGGCGGCTGACGACGGCCCGCTGGCGCCGCTACGCGGCTGCCGGGTCGCCGTGACGCCACGGCCGCCGCAGATCTACGCGACGCTCCTCGAGCACCTGCTGCACCCGCGCCACCTCGGGGACGGCGCGTCGCGGACCGTCGAGCTCGAGCGCCTCGCCGCCCCGCTCCCGCTCGTCGGCGCGACCGACGCGGGCCTCCTGCGCGACGAGCACGCCGCCCTCGAGCGCATGGACGTGCCGCGCTTCACCCGCCGCGCCGCCCGCTCGCTCCCCGGGATCGCCGCCCGTCTGGACCGCATGGGCCCGCTCGACCTGTCCGCGCGCCTCGACGAGATCCGCCGCGCGCTCACTCCTCCGGCCCTCGACGTCCGCGCGGCGGACTCGAACGACGCGGCGCCGGGTACGGGTCGATGATCCGGCTCGCGTCACGTCGGGCCGTGCCCCCAATTACACTGAAACTTTACCGCCCCCAGTCTCAGCAAAGTCCCCGATAAACCATACGAGTGGCGAGCAAAGCAACCAGTGAGATGAACACCGAGATCGCCTGCATGGACGACGAATTCACGTGCGCCGTGATGCCATGAGCCACGCGAGGTCTCCGGACGGAAAACGGCTCCGCCTCGGCAGCGGCCGGCTCGCCTGGCACCTCTCGGATGAACGTGGGTCGTCAGGCTGCGACGGCGCGTCCTCGCCGGCGCCACGCGAGCAGCGAGTGGGAGTGCGAGCACGGTGAAGGTACGCGCATATTGTGCGATTTCGCTCGACAGGGTTTCGACCAGGGTATACCTCTGTTCGCCATGGATGCTTCCTCGACCATGACCGCTCGGGTGTACCCGCTACACCGATCGACCCGGCCGACCCTGTGGGTATGGGCCGATCCGTGCTCGCAGCCTCGCTGTTCGTGCCGTGACGTCCTCGTGGCCGTGAGCTCGGCCGGCGAACAGGTGGCCGTCGCCCTGGGGGAACACGTCGCCGAGGTCCAGGCGCGGAAGGATGGGCGCGAGCTGGTCGACGCCCTCGCGTCCAACGAACCCGTGGCATGGCTCGAACTCGATGAGGGCGAGCTAACGACGCTGGGCCCAGCGCATCCGCTCTCGCACCCCGACCTCGCGGCTCTGGCTGCGAGCATCGACGGAGCATGGCTCGACGAGCTCGGGCGCGAGTGGTATCGCCGCAAGCGCCAGCCTGTCCCCGAGGGCCAGCGCTACCCGCAGATCCTCGATCCGCAGTGGAGACGCGGCGAACTGCTCGCCTGGGATTACGTGTTCCGAGCCGTCCGTGTCGATACTTACGTGGTCGACGACGCTCGATTCGTCGCGTTCGATCGTCACTGCGTGAACCCAGCCTGCCCGTGCGGGGAGGTCGCGGTCGACTTCGCCGACGAAAGGACCCGCCGCGCCCTGACGATGATGGTCGACGCGATCGGGCACGCCGCCCCGAGGTTGTTCGGGCCGCCGGGGCAAGCGAGGTCGGACGACGCGGCGCTCCTCGAGCGGCTGTGGGCGGCCTACGTGCGACGTTATCCGAATTACGTCGCTCGCCTGGCCGCCCGCGGCGCGGCGCTGAAGGCGGTATCGCAAGACCTCCGCCCCGCCGGGGAGACCGCTCGCGCGACCTCGAAGCCCGGGAGGAATGAGGCCTGTCCGTGCGGGTCGGGCAAGAAATACAAGCGCTGCTGCTGGTTGAAATCGGCGGCGCAGGTGTCGGAGTGAATCGCCCTCACAGCCCTTCGCTACCCGACGAGACCGCCCCGGCTGCGCTGTCCTATACCAACCGGCGGGGCGATACCTACTACCTGCACGAGGGGCGGACCAGGACCGGCAAGCCGCGGTTCTTCGCAGCCCGTGCGGTCGGCGAGGGGGCGCTGGCGAGGATGCCGGAGGGCTATGAATTCACCGAGAGCATCAACGCCGTCGTCTCGGTCGCGCGCAGGGGCTGAGCTGGCCCGCCACAAGCACCTTGTGGGGTTCAAGGCCGCGGAGTTTCGCGGCGACATCGTGGTGTATCAACCGCTCGGCGGCGGCTTCGAGGACCGGATATCGATCCTCGCGCCGTTGTTCTGGCCGGGCACTCCCCAGAGCCACGCGGCGGTGGGGGAGCGGGCGCTCGCCCGCCAGCGGTTCGACCGGTCTTCAAGTTCACGCCGGTCGCCGAAGTCTCCGGCGTGTATGTCGCATCCCGCATGAGCTACCGCGGTCACGGTGGATGGTTGGAGCTCCGTTCGGGCCCGCTCGCACGCCTCACTCGCCAGTACATCTGCCTGCTGGGGACCGACGAACTGTTCGAACATTTCTGAAGGACACCTGGCCAACGGGCGGGCCACCTCGTCTCGCCGGTTGGCCACCTGGGGGCCGCCACGACCGTCTGGACGCGTTACGCCCCCGACGTGGTGTATCTTTCCTGGGGCGCGATCTCCAGCCTTCCATGGTCTCCACGAGTCGCCAGGTTCGGCGGCATGATGCAACGGTAAGTCGCCACGGCCGTGCAGTCACCGAGCGCGCATCACCGTGTCGCAACCGGCGTGGGTTCATGGATTCGCCTGAATGTGGCCGATCTCGAAGCTCTGGTCGGCAAGGTTGGTCGGGTCGATGCGGATCGACTGAATGACCTCCTTGGTCCAGGCCACGTTCGCGGACATGTCGAACGTCACCAGCTGCCAGCTCCCCGGAGTCGTGTAGTTGGCGTTGCGAACGCGACTGGCCGTGAAAGTATCATCGCCCTCGATACCCCAGTACATCTGCACGGCGAACGCCTTGTCCGCCTTGAGATAGACCTGGATCTTGTTCACCTTGCTGCCGGCGAAGTGAAAGCCTCTGTGCTTGATCTGTGGGTCACCGGTCGTTGATGTACCGCGCAGCAGCCAGCCCGAGCCGGGTTTGAAGTTCTTGATGTTGGTCGGGGTCCAGCCCTCGGCACTGCCCGCCAGGCTGGTGGCGCCGCCGAAGTACATGTCGCTGGCGAGCAGGCGATCGCGACCCGTCACCTGTTCGCGGCCGTCCTTGAGCCCATCGCCGTCGCTGTCGTCGTCGAGCGCGTCCTCGACACCGTCCTCGTTGGTGTCGACGAACCCCTCGACGCTGTCCGGGATTGTGTCGTGATCGGCGTCGCCGTCCGACCCGAGGATCCAGTCGATCTCGAAGCTGGCATCGGCGATCGAGATCGGATCGATGCGCAGCGCCGAGATCGATCGATTCTTCCAATTCTCGTGGTCGGCCATCGGGATGTTGAGCACCTTCCACACGCCCGCGCTGCCGTATCCGGCCTGCTTGACGTTGCTGGCGGAGATCGGTTTGTTGTCGGTAGCCCAGTAAACCTGGACCGATCCGGCGTGGCTCGCCTTCAGCTTGATCAGGAGATTCGTCGTCTGGCCGCCGTCGAAGTACACATCGCCGCGTGACACGCGGGCGTCGGCCGTCGTCGTCTTCCCGCGTAAGCTACCGCCCGACACCACAAGTCCGGACACGTGGGTCCCCGACCAGTCCTCGAGGTTCGCGGCGGCGTCGAAGCCGAACGCGAAATCGCTCGCGTCGTAGTTGGAGCGGTGCAGGGCGGCCTCCTGCGCCGCCGTCTTGCCGTCCCCGTCGTGGTCGGGGCGCCCGAGCAACGCGGGCAGGTACTGGGTCTGCAGCGCGTATGCCTGACCCAGCTGCGTGAGGGGGAGGTCCTCGCTGCCGACCGGATTCAAATACTGCGGGGGTTCCGCCGAGCTGTAATTCGCGACGGCCAAGACGTTCGGCAGCGCCCCCGCGTCGTGCAGTTCTGCGACGAAAGCTTCGACGTGGTCCGGGTAGGCCGTGCCCGAGCTGTTGGGGGAGATGAGCACCACGGCCATGTGGCCGTGCGCGCTCGTCCACTGGATCGCGTCGAGTACCCAGGCGCGGTACGCGTCGACGTAGGTGTCGAAGATCCTCGGCGGGACGTCGATGAGCAAACCGCCCGACGCGGCGATGATCTGCTGGAAGTCGGATCGCTGGGACACCTTGTTTTGTCCGAGCCCTAACTGCCAACATGCAGTGAGACACAGCGACCCCGGAGTTTACAGAGCAGGGCGAGAAGCTGAACCGAGAGAATGAACGACGAGAACAGCAAGAGGATCGAGACGGATCAACAACCGAGGAACCAGGAGGACGGCACGGGGGCTCCCCCCGGGGTCATGCTGGTCGAGCGGCCGGTGAAGCCTGGCAGGGTGGAGATCAAGGTGCCGCTGGGAGTGGCGGTGATGGTGGCGAGCCAGGATTGGGGCACAAAAATTGTGCTCCTGGGCTTCCCGGGCGCAGAGAAGGGGCATGCAGGCCAAGGAGGCGCAGATGAAGGCACCTGACCCCGAGACGCTCGAGAAGCCGAGACGGCGTCGCTTCACGGCGAAGTTCAAGATGAAGATCCTGGACCTCGCCGACAAGGCCGGTCCCGGCGGGAGCGCGGCACTGCTGCGCAAGCACGGGCTTTACAGCTCGCATCTCACGGAGTGGAGACAAGCGCGAGAATCCGGTACGCTGGGCGCGTTGGCCAGGAAGCGCGGACCCAAGGCAGACCCCCGGCAGGCGGAGTTCGACAAGCTGAGCCGCGAGAACGCGAAGTTGCGGCGCAAGCTCGAGGTCGCCGAACTGATCATTGAGGCGCAAAAAAAAACCTCCGCGTTGCTCGGTATCCTGCTGGACCCGACGGATCACCTGCGCGAGGACTGACCGAGCAGGCCGAGACGCTGGGCGCCCAGATCGGGCTCCAGCGGGCCTGTGAGGCGCTGGCGGTGTCACGCAGCAGCGTGTACCGCCGGCGCCGCCCGAGGCCGCCAGGGGCGCCCAGCAAGCGTCCACGGCCGAGACGCGCATTGACCGAGGCCCAGCGCCAGGAGGCGCTGGCCGAGGCACGCAGCGAACGCTTCGTCGACAGGTCGCCGGAGCACATCGTCACCACATTGCTCGAGGAGGGCAAATACCACTGCAGCGTTCGGACCCTGTACCGTCTGCTGGCGCACTGCGGTGAGACGGTACCTCGCCGGCGGCAGCGCAAGCATCCGCCCTACCGCCGACCGGAGCTGATGGCGACTGCGCCGAACCAGACCTGGACCTGGGACATCACCTTGTTGCGAGGTCCGCACCGCGGCGTCTACTACCGCCTCTACGTCGTCCTCGACCTCTTCAGCCGCTACATCGTCGGCTGGCTGCTCGCCCGCACCGAGAACGGCAAGCTCGCCGCTCGCCTCCTGCGTGACGCCTGCACGAAGCAGGGCATCGAGCAATCTCAGCTCATCGTCCACGCGGACCGCGGCGCCGCCGCGACCTCGAACACCGTCGCCGACATGCTCGACACCCTCGGTGTCAGCCGCTCCTTCAGCCGACCCCGCGTCAGCGACGATAACGCCTTCTCGGAGTCCCAGTTCAAGCACCTCAAGTACAGCCCCCACTTCCCCGACCGCTTCGCGTCCTTCGCCGACGCCCTCGCCTTCTGCCGCGAATTCTTCGCCTGGTACAACAGCGAACACCGCCACAGCGGCCTCGCCTTCTTCACCCCCTCCGCCGTCCACCACGGCCAGGTCGAGCAGCTCGCCGCGATCCGTAGCGACACCCTCGCCCGCGCCTACACCCTTCACCCCGAGCGCTTCGTCCACGGCCCGCCGGTCACCCGCCTGCCGCCCGACGCCGTCTACATCAACCCCCCGGAGGACGTCATCACGACCAAATCCAAGATCATGGTTCACTAAATTAATCGCCGCCGTGTCTCAAAATCGTTGACAGGTACCGGAGGGTGGCCTTGTGGGTCGGGAAGTTGGCGTACTCGAAGGTCGCCAGGATCTTCGTGCGGGGATCGACCCCCTTGTTCCGACAGTAGGCGATCATGTCGGTCCACTCGCTGACCGTCGGTACTCGCGCCTTGGAGAAGGCGTTCATCGTGATGAACTTCGCCCGGACGCCGCGCTTCTGCACCTTGTCCCGGTACCAGGTGCAGTAGGCCGTGGTGAAGCCGATCTCCACGGCGACGTCGTTACCCGCGAAGTTCGCCAGCGTGGCGACCCGCTGCGCCTCATCCAGAGGACTCCACCCCATCGCGTGGATGTAGAGACCGCCGCCGTTGGCCCGGTATTTGTCGGAGTTCTCCGGGATCGCCAGCGCCTTGCTGCCGGACACGCCGCCTGCGAGGATACGCGGATAGACGTCCTCGGCCTGCGCGGCGGACGAGGTGGTGAGGACGAGCAGCAGCGAGCCGGTGGTCAGGGTGTGGGTGGTGCGGTGTTTCATGGGATCTCTCGTTGGAATGGGGTTGCAGAGTTCAGGGGGTCAGCTCGAGCAGGTAGGCGGCCGACTGTGGAGCGGCGAGGGCGGGCAGCGGCGGCATTGACGGCAACTGGACAGCTCCGCCGCGGTAGTCTCCGGCGATCAGGATCCGGTCCGCCGTCGTAGCGATCGCCGGAGCCGAGGATCGATCCTCGGCGACTGTGCCGGCTTCGGCGTCGACGACGGACCAGATGGGTGTGGGATCCAGCGGGGTCTGTGCGTCCGAGCGGATCTTGACGACGGCGAGCGCGTGCTCCTTGGTCGTCGCCAGGCCGAACGGCGGCGCGTCGTCGTCGACGCGCAGGACCACGCTGGCGAGCACGTTGCCCGCGCAGTCGGCTGCGGTCTCGTAGACGCCCCAAACGCCGGTCGACAGCACACCGACGCCCTCGAGCTCGGGGGTGAACGCAGCCAACAGATCGCTGGAATAGGCGGCGACAAAGGGCTCGTTAAAGCCGGTAGTGATGTTGCCCGAGGCTTGGATACCGGCGATCAGGTAGTTGCCCGACCACAGGAGCGAACCGAGCTGCACGCCGTCGCTAACCGGGCTGCCGGGCTCGGCAAGTAGCATGCTGTGCTTGATCGTCGTCACCGACGTTGGTACGAATAAGGGCTCGATGGTCACCAGAAACGCCGCTTGTGCCACCTCGCCATCGGGGTAGTCTATCCCCAGATCAGTGATGTCCTGAGTAGTGTTTCCCGCCAGAGCCAAGTCGCCGGACGGCAGCACGGCCACGCCGACCATGTTCCCGATCTCGTCGGGTCCGGGCTCGGACGTGCAGTACACAACCGTGGCCTCCACACCGTCATAACGGCCGATCATGAGCCCGCCACCGAAGTCGCACTGGCTCCCGACGAAGTAGATCTCGTCCCGGGCCGTCGAGGAGGCGACGGCGTATGTGCCGCCGATGATGATGTCACGTGGCTCGAGGGTGGGGGAGGCGGTGAACTCGTGAATCCTGGTGTCCGCAGTTGTATTCCCGCTCACCGTGAACAGTTTGCCGTTCCTCATGCGTAGGAGCCGGGGCCAGGCGTCGTAGTCGAAGGACGCCTGGCCGATCGGGCGTCCGTCGGGGTCGTGGCGCACCACGAACATCGCGCCGGGGCCCTGTTCCGGCGCCGGCAGGGGGCCGAGGCCGAGGTCCGGAGCGCCGGTGTAGTTGCCGGCGACCACGATGTCTCCCTCGGGTGTGATCAGCAGGTCGGAGACATTCACCTCGTTCGCACTGCCCTCCGCGATGAGAGCCGTCGCCAGCACCTGGCCCTCGCACACCTCGCCGGGATCGCCGCAATTTGCGCGGCAGGCGTCGTCGCATTCGGCCGAGGGTGTGATGCACACGTCGGGGTCAAGTGGCAGCGTCGAGTGCACACCGTCGTCCGGCGTGGTCGTGCCGGCATCCTCCTCACTACCGCCCGTGGTTGAGCCGGCGGTTGTCGGACTCGTCGACGTCGTCGGATCGGTCGTCGAGCCGGGGGTGGCGACATCGGACGAGCTCTCCGAGCTCTCACCGACGTTGACGGGGTAAAAACACGCAGTCAGCGCGAGCGACGCGGCGACGAGTGAGGTCTGCGGTACAGTCGAGAATGTCATGCTGTCCCTTCAACAAGGGAAGCTGGCCGGACCCGCCGCGTTCCGTCACGGCCGCGAATATTTTCTGATCAGGGGTCGCACACGTAGTGTTCGTACTTTTTAGCGAGCACCGCGGCGTGGTCCTGCGACGCCAGGCGCCGAGCGATGGTCGTGGCGGCCGCGACGTCGCCCACGCGGCACAGCGCGTCGACGCGAGCGGCCTCGCGGGCGAGGTGGAGCTTACCAGCGGGGAATTGGCGGGCGTGCTCGGCGAGCAGGTCGAGCGCGGCGGCAGGGTCGCCCGCAGATAGATGATCGCGGGCCGCGTCGATCAGGGCGACCTCGGCGGGGAGGCGATCGAGTTCCGATTCGGCGGCGGGGCGGCGCCTCGGGGAATCAACGGGCGGTTCGGCGGAGATCTGCGGCGGGGCGGCGGTCGATGCGGCGACCGGACTCGTCGCCGGCGGTGGTTGCACGACTACCGCGGGCGACGACGCGGGTGGCGGCCGCGTGACGACCGCGGGGAGGATCGTGACGGCGCCGGCGACGATCATCGTCGTGGCGACGGCGCCGCGGGTGGTCGCCCACGCGGCGGCGATGCTGGCGAAGCCGCCGGGCTGCAGCGCCGGCAGCAGGACGGCCCAGCCTCGCTGTGCGGCGTCGGGCGGCGGGGCCTGGTGGCGACGGGTGGCCGTCACGCACGCGGTGACGGTCTCGGGGCCACCGGGGTGCGCGGCCAGCTGGGCCCGCGCGAGGCGCAGCCGCGAATAAACAGTATTGAGCGGTAGTTCGAGCTCGGCGGCGATCTCCGGTCCGGTCATGCCGAGGAGCTCCGTCATCTCCCACACCTCGCGCGGGCCGCGGGGCAGCGGCGCGAGCAGGCTGTCGAGCAGTTGGGCGGCATCGTGGCGCTCCTGTGGGACCTCGGCGGCGCTCGGGCTCACCGCCTCGAGCGCGGCGAGGCGGCGAGCCAGCCGCGACGCGCCGCGACGGTGCTGCGACGCGACCTTGCGGGTCACAGCGTACAGCCAGGCCCGCAACGAGACCTGGTAGCTCAGGCGATCGATCCAGCGAAACGCGGTGATGAACACCTCCTGCACAACGTCCTCGAGCGCGACGGGCGGCACGCCGAAGCGGCGGGCGACGGCCCACACGAACGCGAACTCGTCGCGGTAGATCGCACGAAAATGGCGGTCGCTCGGTTTCTCGGTCGCGGCGGATCGCATGGCCTCCTCGACAGGATGGCCAGGTGCCGGTGATTCCGTCACCACGGGTCTCCAAAGCGCAGCTCGAGCCCGAGCAACAGCCGCCCGGACCCTGGCCTAGCGACGAACAGAGTCTCGCTGCCCACCTTGAAGCGAGGGGCTGCCAGGTGCACCAAGCCGTGCAGCGCGAGCATCAAGGTCAGCCGCCGACCCGCGTGCCACGCGACCGCGGCCGTCGCAGTGGCCGCGAGCCAAATATTAGTCCCGGGCCCGGACGGCGCGCCCGGACCCTCGGCGGTCCAACGGACACCGCCCAGCTCGAGGCCGCCGCACAGCGGCACCTCCAGCTGACGGCGGCCGAGTCGACCGCAGCCGACGGCCGCACCGGTGAACAACGACGGGCTCACCGAGTTGTCGCCTTCCATCTGCTGGTGTGAGATGTGGACGCCCTGCAATTCCAGGCGCGCGCGCCGCCACAGCGGGCCGGCCGCCAGTCCGACCGCGCCGCTCACTCCGGGCACCGCGCCGAACTCGGGCCCGCCGAAAACCCGTATGAGCACGCCAGGGCCCGATCTCGCGGCGAGGGGTCTAGGAGCATCGGGCTTCGTGACGACGACCGCGGACCGGACGGGCTCGTCGAGGTTGGGGGGGGCTGGCTCCGTGATCGGGTCGACCTGCTGGCTGGACGCCAACGTGACAGGCTCCGGCGCCTCCGGGGTGTCAGGCTCGGCCGCTGGGAGCTCCGGAGCGGCCGTGTACGCGACGGCCACCAGGATCGCCGCCGCATCGACCAGCGAGGCGCAGCGCTCGGCCGACAGCGTGTGCGGTTGGCTGCGCCCGCTGGTGGTCAACTCGAGCTGAAGACGATAGCGCGGGGCCACGGCGTGCTGCGAGATCGTTCCGACGAGTTCGACCTCTCCAGCGGTGAACGAATGTCCGAGCCGCCGCTCGATCGCCTGCATCAGCACCACCCGGTCCGGACAACTGGGTGGCACGTCCCATGTTAGCGACCCCGCGTTCGTAGCTTGCACAGCCGTGAAGGCGAACAAACCGACGATGTATGAGATGAAAGGCATCGCTTAATGCCCCCATACCATGGGCCAGCGGCCCATATGATGTGGGAATCGTGATGCCGAGGTGGCGGTAGAGCCGGGAGACGGGCGGTGGTTCGGGCGGGGTGGCGGCGCGGGCACGAGGGACACCCGGGCCAGCCAGATCGCCCGCTGCCGCGGGTACGCCACCTCGGGGGCGT
>Ga0075163_10002230_pt1 | contig 26110 bp, 59 predicted proteins | sample JI1023141ADNA_FD_71478 | JGI IMG/M metagenome (GOLD analysis project Ga0075163, IMG submission 71478) | Wastewater effluent complex algal communities from Wisconsin, to seasonally profile nutrient transformation and Carbon sequestration -... | ecosystem: Engineered > WWTP > Effluent > Algae...
CCATTTTAGTATTGTTAGTTCTGATTCTGATATAGTACAGTGTAAAACACTATCTTCCAATCTATTTACAGTATACAGATCTTCAAAATTTGTTTTAGATACTATCAGTCCAGCTCCTGCTTTCCATAGAACATAACCCGTGCTTGATTTAACGAGTCTAGTGTTTTTTAATACTGCTATCTGATCTTCTTCCATTTTGGCCATGTTTTTCCGTAATACTTCCATTCGTCCTCACTAGTCGATTCCACAAAAGTGGTTGATGTGTATACCCTTTCACCTCCAGGAAAAAGTAGAAGAAGATCTAAAACATATCTCGATTTTTCACCTATGCCAATAAGTGGCTCCGTTATAAAAGAAAGACCAGTCTCGATGACTAATGCGGGATTCTGCTTGAACAACTCATCAACACCGTAACGTTTCTTTCCGTTATCAAAATCTAAATTACCACTACCGTCTCTTACTCTAACTAAATCCCCCATTGAGAACTTCAATTCACGCTTCTCACTAACGCGCTCCAATCTTTCTTGGTGCTCTCCACTTAGAACTATCTCCTCAAAGATCATCGCATCTTCATTAAATCCGATGTATGTTTTGTATTTTGGTTTTAACATCTGATAAATATTCTTAATTTAGCTATTTGATCTTTTTCCATGCCGTGTTTATTATATCAACCTCATTTTCAGATATGTTTAATATGACACCTTCGTAGAGATTGTCCATGTCTTCGCCGTCATAGCATGTTGTGTCGAAGTATACAATTCTAGGATTACTAAGTTTTACTATATCACCCTTACGAAGGATGGCATAGATTGTTCCTCTATACGGATCATCAGTTCTATAATCAAACTCAATATCATTCTTAAGTATACCTAATAACATTATTAATATTTTGGTTCTGTTGGTGGTTTGGGTGCTGGTATCTTCATAACGTGTGTCGGTACTCTTCTACCACACCACCCGAAATTGAATGAGAATGTGGTATTTGAGAACTTTGCCTTTTTGACTTGTCCATCCATAAAGATGTAGCAATCAAATTCTGTTTCCTTCTGGAAATCAAAATCTTCAGTTTTTATCCATTTACATAACATAATATCCATTTTGAATGACAAATATATGAAATCCTTTCCGAATAAAAAAATAATTCCTGATATATTTCCCCATCCGAAACACCGTCGGCAACGGTGTGTGAAATTACCGAATCAAAAGACCACAAAAAAACCTGCTCAAGGAGCAGGTTTTTTATGAACAATACTGATGAATGTAGCTATTCACACTAAAAAGGTATGGGTTAGCATTCTCTTGAGATAAATCTCAGGATGCCTATAGTTTGCATATAAGGATTTGTTTTGATAGTCTTATAAATCTGAGTTTTCGTGAGTTTGTTTATTTGGTTTAAAATAACAAAAAAGAATCTAGAATGAATCTAGGCCTTTGAAATAGTTGAGGGAAAAAGCTAATTTTCATTACATTGTAAAATAAGTGATTTTTGTTGTTTGGTTAGTAAAAGTATCTTTAGACTCAAAAACAACATTATAAGTTTTTTCTTTAATATTATAAATAGTAGTTATTCTAATAACTGCTTGTTGTTTATCATCATGTATAAAATATACTACTCCCACAGGAAATCCGGCGACTTCATTTTTAGTTACTGTATTAATAGGAAAAGATGATAATACAGGTGTTCCATATTCTTTACATATTTTAATCATTTTTGGACTAATATATTCCATAGTAATTAATGAGTCTGTAAAAATCCAATTTACATGATAAGTTTTTTTGTCTAAAACATCAAAGCTAATTCTATTTGTAGTAAAATTCTGTCCAAAACTTAATGTGCTCAATAGTAGTAGTAGAGCTCCTAATAATAATTTTTTCATATTTATTTTTTTAAATTGTTATGCAAATATACAAAAAATCCTGCAAATAAAAAAATTATTTTGCATCTTTTTCAAGGGGCTCGGATCTCCAATATGAACCTCTCATTAGCTTTTCTTTGTTTAAGTAACGTTTCTGCCAGGTGCTTGAAACACGTAGAAGTTTTTTCATAGTTTGTATATTATCCCAAACTTTTATAAGTTCCCATTCTGGTGAATATTCATAGAGTTTCTTAGATTGTTTTTCGCTCTGCTTTTTTCTCTCCTCTGGTGACTTTTTACCTCTTCCTTCATCCAATGCCTTCCTCCTATTGGTCTTTACCATATCAACATATTCTTGATCCTCCCATCGGGATTTCATCGAATTTTTTATTTTATTAATCGATTCTTCCGTTAATTCACATAACTTATTTCCCTTCATAGCTTCTGCTCTTTCTTTTAGTCTCTCTGGTGAGTTTATCGTTTTAGATAGAGCTTCTCTTAGAGCTTCTCTATTCTCCTGAACCTTGTAGAATTCAAGTTTATTCTCAGATATTCTCCTACCTGTTTCTGGTGGTCTTTTTCTTCCAAGATGCATTTTCGAGATTTTTTCTCTCATCCCAGGTCTGCTCCATATTTCTTTTTGTGCATCGGATAATTTTTTTCTTAGCTCGTCCATGTTATCATAAAGCTCGAATGAATTTGCTCCATCCCCACCAAAAGTTTTATTATATCCTATTTTTGGGTTGGTTGATTTGTAGAAATCTATCCAGAATATTTCTCTCTCGTTTATATTTTGTAGAGTGCAATATTCGACGATTTCCTTTGTGAAATTCACTCTCCCGTATTTTTTGATTGATTTTTTAAGATATACCCCGGATCCCAGGTAGTATGGGTTATTATTAGAATCCTTGCCTATGTATATCTTTCCGTTGATGTTATTTGTTGTTTTGTAGATTATCATTCAGGGTTTTATCTTATATATCAACCATTGATAGAAACCCACAAAAAAACCTGCTCTGTGAGAAAGAGCAGGTTTTAAAATCAACGTTATGCAGACCAAATATGTGTTGTTAATTCTTTTGCCAAACAGATCCGAATTTATTATCAATTGCTTCGAATGGAGATCTAACTTGGTTAGCCATATCAAAGTTTTTCTTAGCAAGCAATGCGCCAGCTTCGTATTGGATTTTTCTGTTATCATAATCAGCAACTTTAAATCCAGAGTCGTGACTTGAAAAATGCGTTAAACCTTGGATAATGTCATAAACAGAAACTCCTGTTCTAGCATTTTTCATTTGATCCTTGCCCATAGTGAATGTGTCAATTCTTGCATTGTGGAATGCCTCTTTAGTTGTCACTAATGGAACCCAAGCTTCCAATTCTTTGTGTTCTGCATTTGAGTATTTTTTAAGTACATCATGAGCATTTTGAACCTCCCAAAGAGAAGCGTTGGTGTTCATTGCCAATCTAACTTTCTCGTCGAATAAGGTTGGTCTGAAGCTTCTTGTTGCCATGTCATTTAATAGGGTCCAGAAGCTTTCCATTGTCTTAGCATCCATTTGCCCTAATGAAATACTCTCGTTGAAAGCTGTTCCAATCATACCATTTGCGCAAACCAATCTGTACATAAACGGAGAAACTTTAAATCCAGCATCAGGACTGTTGGTAAATGACACACCACCATAGTGATCCTCATTAGTTAAACCTTGTAATCCCCAAGCGTTCTTAGGTGAAGAAGCGTTAACGATTACCCCTCCGTTGTTACCAACTGAGAAGTTGTTTACTTCTAAACCGTACTTATCAATGATACGCGATGTTGTGTCAATAAAAGTTTGGTTGCTCACCAGATTTTTAGGATCTGCCTGAACACTAACAACTCTTTTTGTTTCTGGGTTTAGAACCAAGGAAACCGTGGTTTTACCTTTGGCTTGAACTGCAACCTTTAGTCTATTAACTAGTGATTGTCTTGCCTTGTCTCCGAAAGCTTCGGAGAATGTTTTGTCGAAACCACTAGGTAAACCTATGATTTTACATAAACCTTTAAAAGCTGCATCCTCCATCGGGATGTTACGATCCTGATATCTAAGCACGTTGCTCTTTACGATTTCGATCTCTTTTAAACTTACCTCCTTACGAAGAGGTGATACTGCAATTGCTTCTTTAACCTTTGAATCAAATGCGGACTGTGATAATGTCTCAAATCTACTCATAAATTTTCTTTAATTTGTTTTTTTAATTACCTTCCAAATATATTAAATTCCCTCGAATAAAAAAAATAATTTTTAGGATATTTTATATATCTTTTGGTGTTGTTACTTTAATTTCCAATAAAACCCGCCTAGTGGCTTTCCTGTTTTGATTGCTTGTCTTACGTTATGTGCTTTGTAACCTATTGATAAAGCTCCTTGTGTTATAGACTTGTGTTCCGTTTCTGTTCCATCAGTTTCCGATGCTGATATAACTTTTTTAGCGTAAGCATTTTCTATCTCGTTGTTCAGATATTTTAGTTTTAGTGATTGTGATGCTTTAATTTTACTTTCTGGCGTATTGGTAGAGCCTGATCTTAGATCCCTGAACTTCCTTGACCATTCCTCGCTTCTTGGAAATTTGCCAACCTTAGCACCTTCTTTCCTTAAATTGTCCATTCCTTCCTGTGTGAAATAGTCCTCACCATTCGCTCTTTTTTTGTCCCATATCGCTTTAACTGTCTTGCTGGTTGCTTCGATTGCTTCTTTCGTGATAATCCTGCCTATATTGGATGCACTTATTTTATTTGCCGTCTCCTGCGAGTGTTTTTTGTTAATCATAAATGAATGCCAAGATGTTGCATATTTAAGATTCCAATATTCCTCCGATTCAACAACCCTATTGAGCCTCTGCCAATATTGTTCCCTCTCTATTACTATATCCTTTGATTCGATATATTCTAACACGTTGAATTCTAATGTGTGTTTCCTCTCCTTTATTATAGCTAGCATCTCTGGATTTCTAGATGACCCGTAGTATGTACCTGTACCTTTCCAGTTGCACTTTGAACCTATGTATTTTTTACCAGTTATAGGATCAGATATTTCGTATATGATGTTCATATCAATTATACAGTGATCTGATCCTATTGTTCCTATTATATTGCAGTTTCCACCTCCGTATCGTCATCTGTTGGATGGCGGTTAGTCCCGAACATGTCATCAAAACTCTTGTCCTCTCCATCTAATATAGCTCTCTCGGTTGCTAATGCTTCCCTAGCATTCTCGTCATTATTGAAACGCTTGAGATCATATTCAACATCACCATTTGCTGCTAAATTGTAAAACATTCTCTTGTTTACCGAACCTCTACGATTCTTTTCAAACATAAGATATGGAGTGCTGCTTTTCTGATCCATCCTAATCTCAAGCATTCCTGTCGTATTATGTTTGAGTTTATTTGACCCAACAAAAATCCCATTTTTTGTAACTTGTTGTATGGCTAAAAATGTGGTATGAGTCTTTGTATCGTTTTCAGCCATGTTATGGGATAGCATCATGTCGATGATAAGTTTCTCTGAACCTATGGCTGTCATTCTAAGAACCTCTTTGATGTCTTCCTGTAGCTCAACGAACGAGTCGATAAGTACAACATCATAACCTGGCCTTAAAGCCTGTTCCAGAATTGTTCTTGGGTTGCTGTCGCAGTATTCTCCAGTGAAAAGTATATCAACCTCACCAAACTTAGGAAATCTTTGTACATAACCATATAAATCGATACGTGACATTTCTGCAGATATGAATAGTGTTTTGTATCCAGCCAGATTTAGATCCGCCAGGATATCTAAAGTAACTGTGGTTTTACCTACACCTGGATCCCCAACAACCATAAAGTTACATGCCTTTGGTAATCCACCGTCATCGGTAAATAGGAAATCTACTGGCTTGTCGGTTTTCATAGGAATGAATAGGTCCGGAGAGAAATTCTGATCCCTCATCTTTACCAATTCCAATGGTCTTTCGATGTAATCAGGAGCTGGAGCATTGGGTTCACCGATTGGGGGTAAACCTGCTTCCGATCTTTTACGTGCTGCAGTTGCTCTTACTGCATCAGCGATTCTTTGTCTTGCTTCGTCGCTCATAGGCTTTTTAAGCCCTGATGGTGGTGTATACGCCATAATGATTTTGTTTTATTGATTTACTTTGCAAATATATGAAATTCCTTTTGAATAAAAAAATTTATTTTGGAATTTTATTTTTTTCTTTCACCTTTATACCATATACATTCTTCCGTGTGAATTTCACCATCTTTTTGAGAAGCACCACAACAACTACAAAATGTTCCACCGCTATTCTCAACATCCTTTTTTCGTCTTTCATTTAATGCTGCTTCTCTAACATTAGAAAAAGATAAATTATTTTCTTCCAACCACTTTTTAAGTTCTGGTGCTTTATAATGTTTTATTACATCATATTGCTCTTGTGTAATCATTTTTATACTATTTATAACAACAAATATAAGCAATTATTTCATTACTTCTAAATAAATGTTGTTAGTTAATATTTATTTTTTTCTTTTGCTAATATTTCCTTTAGTCTCTTTATATAGGTTGGATCCTCTGCATAGCTCTGCTGTAGATAATCAAAATACTCAGCTTCCGTGTTTATCTTGCATAGATATGTCGAGTAATAAAGGGCATAATCCAAAACTGAATCCTCCCAGGTGTCATAGAATGCATGACCTCTATTTGTTCCCTTTGCAAGGTTTGCCCTTAACTTGGCCTCCTTCATTCCGAACATGTTGTGGTTTTCTAGAAATATAGCTGAGTTGAAATTACCAGATTCTAGTTTAGCCTGTGCAAGAACTATATTTGGAAATTTAAAGTTGAGAGACTTTATTTTTTCGATTAGTTTCTCCTCTGAGAAATTGTTATCTCCATTGATTACGGTAAGTCTCTCCTCCGGGGTTAAATGTTTGATGTCTGCTCTCGTTGATACAAAAAATCCTAGGATTAAGGATAATACAACGCTGAAGGTTAATGCTGCTATTAATTTTCTATGTGTGGTTGATTTCTCAAAATCTAAGATGTCCTTATTATATTTGTAATACATGGTTTTAGATTTGGTTAATGATAGTTTTATTCGTCAGCGGTAAGGTGCCTTGTGGACAGCACCCTTGAGGACAGTCTGCCCTTTCTGCTGTACTTCTTTTTGTTTTTGTGTGCAACCCCTCTGGTAGCTGCCCATCTTTCCTGTAGTGTTATTGTGATAGTTTGCATGATTTTAGTTTTTATAATTGATATAATTTAACATCCACCGTTTTTAAACCAGTAGTATATTCCAGCATGGCACAATGAATAAAATAAACCCTCAATGGCATATTCCCACCAATAGTTGAATACCATGTGTTCAAGTCCATTATGAACACCGATCCATCTTCCGATAATCATTTGTAGAATTCCAGTGAAAATAAAAATAAACCACAAACGATGTATAGAAAAGTATAGAATTAATGATTTCGGGTTTCGGATTAAATTTTTCATAACTATTTACAAGTTGGAAAATTTTGGTGAATGTGTATTAGAACTGCAATTACACATATAATCGAGAATACCATGGATATTATCAAAGCGATGAATGGAGTTAACTTTTTCATTAGTCAGTCGGCATTAAGTTCTCATCCAGATCCTTATCCTCCATGAAGCCCTTTATGGCATCAAGTGCTTGGTCTCCGCTAAGATGATTGTTGATAAGATAGTCTAGGATTTCCTCGTGTGAGTAATCTGCTTCCTTAGTTAGCTTCTGAAGTAAATCATAAGCGTGTGTTCTGTTTGTTGCCATTGTGTTTTGATTTTTAATTACAAGGCAAATATATGAAATTCTTTTTTAATAAAAAAATATTTGAAGGATTATTTTCCGCAACACCCACAAACCTTAGGTTTAGGTGTGGGTCTTTTACGAGTCCATTTGGAGATTTGGTGTCTGATAACAACGCTTTTACCGTGCTCTATAAGCCAAGTGAGTTCTCTATGCTTTGCAGTTTCATCCGCTGTCATATCGAAGATGTTCGTCATTCCAAGAATAAACTTTTCAGTCTCCCATTCCTCAATTTTGTTCTCAAGTTTTCCTATTATGTAGTCGGGACGATGAGAATTTTTGAGTACTCGGATGTCTATGAAATGTTTGACCTCTCTTTCTGATAGTAACATGTCTATGTGTATATTAGTTCACTTCCTTTTTCCCAATTAAACTCTGCAATCATCGGTTGGACATTTTCATAAACGTCTCTTCCTCCCTGTGCTAATGGAGTTTTGTGGTCAATGGTAAATAATTTGCCGTCTGCACTATAGAAGTTGAAATGGTACGTGTCCTCGACCTTTGGACTCGGATGTTTCTGTATATCTAGTCTGCAACATTCAACCTTGATACCTGTAGCCGGGCAGGTTAGGACACCGTCGATTATTAATTTATACCAATGTGTTTTCCTCCCTTTCATCACCTTGGATCTTCTGATGTCCTTTGGCTCAGCATTGAAAAGAGTGTCCATGATTGAAACGAAGTCGTCCACAGGTACCTCACCAGCAGCAAAGTAGTTTGGTTTATTGTAAGGATTTATATACTTTCCCATACCTATTTAATTTTAGTAAATTCAAAGTTGTAAAAATTCAGTTTCATTATGTCGTCCCAGTTTTCCACGACATATTCTCTTAATTTAAAATGTAGAGACCTGAGATACCTAATATCAGGCACAGCAAAGAGTTCTTCTGGAGTTGGGTTAGTTTCCCATCTCTTCATCTCCTCGAGTGATGCTGGTTTAATTTTTTCGATTACCATTTTTCTCAGGTCCTTATATCCTGTGCATTGGGCTTCCAATGGAAAATTTGGATCGTATAGCTTATCGCATATTAAATTACAAAACTCATCGAATGTTATTTTACTCACTGCTATTCATATCTGATGGTTACACCTTTAGTTAGGCTTGAACAAAAACACCCTTTAACCTCATTTCCTTGCTTGTCTTTGCATTTGAATCCGGTTGAATAAGTGTCTTTTTCATCACAACAGAAAAATGTATGTCCTGTGTTTACCACTTCAGTATACCCTTGATTCTCCAGTAATTTCTTTCCCTTGTTGAAATCGTTATCACTGGAACATCCGGTTACGGCAATCATTAATGCTAATAGCACCAAACTAAATAGTTTCTTCATTGTTTTTATTTTTTGGTTTGTAATATCCTTTATCCTCCCAGAATTCTCTCCATGTTAAATATTCCCGCTGCGGAGGGATGCCTCTATTGAAAGAGTATTCAGTTACACTTCCATAGATGAATTTACTTACATCTTTCTGTTGGTAGCAATGATAACCCCTTGATTTACCAATCATGTATCTCTGACGTGCATCGCTTGTCAGTAGCACGTAGAATATCCATAGAAGGAAATATGGTATGACCATTAGTGATTTTTTCATAATGATTTATTTTAATTCAATTAAACTTTTTCTTCCTTCACATAGCTTACAATCAATGTAGTGTTCAACGTTACAAGCGTTACCAGCATAAGCCCATACAAGGTACTCGTGGTTATCTGAGCCTAAAACGATACCGTTACGATTATCATACCCTAAACCTTCTGTATAGAGTTTAAATGGTTTAGGATATTCACTCTTTAGGGTATCACCTTTTAGTTTTTGATATTCTTCTTTAGAGATAGTAACGTTATCTCTACAGGATGATACTAGTAAAGGGAATCCTACTAATAGTAATAGTATAGGAAATATGTATAGCGGGTGTAATTTTTTCATAATTATTCGATATAGTGGATTTTAGTTATTTTAATTTTGACGTCAGTGGCTCCTTTTACAAAACAGCTCATGGTTACTTGTAATTCCTTAGCAGGCTCGATAGCTTTGCTGGTGTCTATAGTAAACGTATTACCAGAGCTCCACAGTTCACCTTTTTTAACCTCTTTGATATCACCAAACTTATCAGTGAATGTTGCAGTCCATTCTACAGCATCTATTGTTTTTTGTGAGCTATTTTTGAGTACAAGGTGATAACCAATGGCTCTGCCTAGGGCTCTTTGACAATTGATTTTACTTACTTCCACTTGTGAGAATGTGGTGAGTGATAGTAATAGAGTAATGATTGTTAGTACTTTTTTCATATTAAAAATTTTCTTTGTGTTCTTCTTTAACTGTTCGCCAATTCGCTGCTGGTGTGTCAAAATTTGTTCCAACTTCAGCCCAAAGTAAAACCGTCTTATTAGTTTCTGTGTTGATACACTTCTTATAAAAAGATCCGGAATTACTCCATGAACCAATCCCTCCGGTGAATAGATATTTTTTACCGTCTATGACGTATGAAATATCGTGATCCTCATTAGCTTTATATCTGGAGAATCTCCTCTTTAGCTCGTGGAATTTTGGATCACCTGTTACCATCCTAATAAGCCAACCTTTAACCCCAGTAAATTCTGTTATCTCGTTAGTGAAGCCCAATTTATTACCTATCCTGCATGAGTAGTAGTTACCTATTGATATGTTGAAATCGCGATATATTATTATTACCTGAGCATTAGTTACAATTCTAAATGACACCGTTGGAAACTCTGCTGCTCCTGGTGGTGCTTTTTTATAATCCTGCTTTTTCCAAGCATAATCTTTAAACTTCTCACCAATGGAAGTTAGCTGATCTGTTCCCTCCCTGATTATATCAGACTCTTTATATTTGTGATTGAAATCTAACATTATTTAATTTCAAGTATTGCACACTTAGCATTAACAACATTTTCAAGATCTCCCATATTGGCTTCTCTAACTATCTTTAATGAATTTTTCAATAAATGGATGGTGGAAACGAGAATGTTCCCATCCTCATCTTCGACGTCTATTATGTCCTCCCCACCTTCAGTTGGACCAATAAACTTAAATACCTTACCTTCCAGTGATTTATTAGTAGCCCTTGCGATAAATCTATCACCAGCCTCTATAGTTAAATCCTCATCAATCAATATTGCTCTCTTAGGTAGATTGCTAAACCATTGGTTTGATTTAATAACGTCCTCTTCGTTTCTGCAGATGTTATAAACACCGCTGCTATTTCTGAAAAGGTGATTAACGTAGTCCTTGTGCTCAGTTAATTGGTTTACTGGAATATCCTTGATGATGGTTATCATATATTTGATTTTTAATGATTTACATGGCAAATATATGAAATTCTTTTTGAATAAAAAAATAATTTATTAATTATTTTTATAGTGTTCGTTTGCTGATTTCTTGAGTGCTGCAAGTGTTCCGTATTCTCCGATCTGTTCACCGCTCATGGTAAATAATTTATACTTAAGATCGGGTCTTCTGATATCAAAATAGTACGCGATTTGGCGTCTTAAACCCATAAAATCAGTATATGACTGCTCGCTTCTATAAGTGTAGTTTTCTGTGTAGGAGATTTCAACTCTGTATCTCTCGTCGTTGCCGTTCCATTTTTTACCCGCATAGATTACCGAATTAATAACCATGGTTTTTGTTGAAGGTGGTTCCTTAGTCATGGAGCTAGTTGAACCTGTTTTCTTTATGTCCTGGACAGCAATGAAATGTAGTGGTGGCTTACTGACGTCTTTTAGCTCCTCGATTTCGAATACTATTTTGTTACAGTCTGATAGTTTAGCCCAGAATCTAGCACTCTTAGGTCTACCAAAAGCACCGCTCCCTGTCCCTATTCCCTCCGCATAAAAGGAGATTGATGACCATTCTTCCAGTCCTTTTCTGATGTAGATTCTATCTACTTTTAGAACCGTACCAATTGGTATCATAACAATTTTGTCTTTTGTTTTGGTATCGTTTCCACTTCCACGTCCCCACTCGAACGTGTCACCAAAGTGTTCGATTAGACTTGAGTTTCTGTGCTCGTAGTGCAAAGTAAATGTCCAATCCTTTGTTAGTCTTAGACGATCCCCAATTTCAGGTATGTATAATTGCATAATTAATTTTCGGTATCTTCGATGTTAAACTGTTCTCTTATCTTGTACTCGGCTTCTTTAATAACACCATGTAGCATATCAATACTATGTAGCGCATCTTTCAATTTATTATCCGCAATAATTGCAGCTTCGTCGTCAACAATTTTTTCTATCCCATCATATAATCTCTGGAGAAGTTTTGGTTCAACCTCGATTCCATTGATAACAAGTTTAATTTCGTAGACGTGTCCATCCTCTTCAGTTTGTTCTGGTGAATAGATCGTTTCATCTGTTAACGATGACAGAACTTCTTCACAGATCCAATCTTTTACCTTACCCCTGGTTTTACTTACTATATCCTTAGATGTAATTCTCATGATTTATAATTTTACTATTGTGAATATTTCTTTTTTTAATAACTCATCTCTGAGTGATTTAAACATCTTGATTGTCTCTGAATCTCCGAATCTGTCAGTTGTTCCATACTGTGGTAGAATAGCAATGGTTGCACTAAAGTCAACATCAACTCCAGATCTGCCCTTTATCTGGGTCTTGCACGATTGCCAATATTGGCCCTGCCAGAAAGTTAGAAAAACTAAATTATAAACTGCCTTCTTGGCAGCATTTGCTGTGTAGTAAACTTTCTTGGTACCATCAATCTGTACCCTATTACCTTTATAGAACACCCCATACGTGTCTCTAGGTTCGTATTTATCCAATACTATTACTGACGAGTCAATAGCCTTTAAAACGCCTTCTGTTAGCTCTATAGTTCCCATAGTTTGTCATTAAGCTCGTTGATTATAGCAACATTGTTAAATCGTAAGGCATCCCAGATTGTTGTATTAATTCAGCTATCATAACTCGCTTTTTTTACCAAACCCATTTCGATTCAGCTCCTTGCATTGTTGTGCGATGTAAATGAGTGCGTAAAAGAACACCGCAATCATACATATAATTGCGAGTACGGGAGATAATAACCCGATCACGCCAATAAGCAGTAATGCGAGTAGTAGTGTTAGTGTTGGTTTCATTTGTGTAGTGGTGGATTAGGTTTAACAATTGGTTGGTAGTGGGTTGGAATATCTATCTTCATTGCGCCACTCCAAAAAGAATTTAGTCTTTTATCCCAAACGCCAAATGTTTGAAAATTTCCACCGTCTTTTTTAAAAACGATATGAACATCTAAATCTTCACTCGGCAAGTCCTTTTCTGAATTAATTGAAATCCAGCCGTTGTTGGATTCGATGCCTTGTAATGATTTTGGACGATAAAAAGGCTCGTCATAATCTGTTGATGTTCTAAAGTTTTTTAAATCTAACATACCAGACAAAATAGCTTCTTCCGGAATATATTCCGCTGAAATCCATCCGTCATAAGATTCATTAGAATCAACTCCGAATAAATCCCAAGCGATTTGTATTACTTCTTCTTTAGTTTTCATACTCCAATTATTTTATTTGCGTTTTTGTTCGTTTGCTTATGATAAGTTCCGATTTTCTAATGATACAAATTTCATTCTCGAAAGGCACTTCAAACTTAAATCTATCAAGTGTGAATTTTGATATTCCGATTTCGTGAGTATTGCATAAGATTGTTAAATCTCCATAGTAGAAATGCTTTTGGTTTTCGGTCGCATTTTTAAATTCTAAGTGGTAGAGTTTCTTATTCATTACTTATAAAAAATAATATAGTTGTGAGAACCTTTTATTTTAGAACAAGAATACCCTGTTTTTATATTTTTTCCCAACTCAAGTAATTCTCTTAATTTGTCTTTCGTTCCATTTCTAGGAAGCCAACTTGTATCTAGCCAATTCCATCTTTCAAAAATACCATCATTGTTGTTATAGTACTTATCAAACATTCTGTCGTAAAGATTATGTACTTTGACTTCTATTTCATAATTTTTATCTAAAAATACTTTAGATAATTTTATTTTATCTTTTGGCAATCCAAAACGTATCCCGTCACGCAATGTTTTTAAACTTATTTCCCTTAATTTTTCTAAAGTTTCATCGTTTATTTCTGAAACCTTTACTTTAAATTCAGTCATAATTCCTATTTGTTTAAATTTCTTCTACAAATATAAACAATAACATTTGTATAAATACAATAATAAATGTTAAATTTTGTATTAAACAATGTTTTTAGCGTTTTCAGTTAGTTCTAGGTTGTAAGGCGTGAGGGATTCGATGGTTTTGATTCCTTTTGTGCCAGCATAAGGAGCGTTTAACACAATTGTTTCAGCTTCTTTGTAAAACGTAATGAATAGTTTATCTTTCAATTCTATTCGGGTAAAATCTTCATTGTCCGTAAATAGCTCAAACCCTTTAAACAAAACTTTGTCTAGTGCTTGTTGGTAGGCTTCAAGTTCTTGATAATATAAACTTCGATTTTCTAAATGTTCGCTAGGTTTTTCAATCGGCAACCCGTCTTCTCCACAAGGCACAAAGTCGCTTAATTGTGGTTGGCGTTTACTGAATAATACTCGTTTTCTGTGCAATTGCCATTTTTCAGCATCCGAAAGGTTTGTTGATTCTAAGTGGTCGGAATGGTATGTGATTGAGTTGAATGTTTTCATTTTGCGTGAATTAAAGCGATTTTTACAATAACATCCCCGATTAAATCCATAAATCGGATAAAAGTATATGCTATTGAAAAGCCTATTAATAATGGTTCGATATTTTTTCGTATGTAGTTTTTCATTTCTTTAAGTTATTTGGTTAAAGTGGATTTATAAATTTCAAGCAATTGTTCATCGTTATATTTTACGCCTTTATATCTATATTCAAAAAGATACATTGTGCGTTTACAGTTTTCTTTTAACCATCGATGAAATCCAATAGTAAACATATCCCTCTCTTTCGATTGCTGTGCGTGGAAGTCGAGCATGGATTTAATGGCGCACTCATTATATGCTTTTGGAAAATGTGGTGTTGAAATACTTTCAATTCCTTTAATCGATTCGGTGTAGTTTTCTTGCAACACTTTCTCCGCTTCTGTTCTAAGTTGTTCCATAATTAAAAATCTGTTTGTTTAATTTCTAAAATCAATTCGACCGCATTTATTTTTTTAGCTAGTTTCCGCTTTTCAAAATAATCGTAGGTAGTTTTGTGCTGCTCTAATAAGTCACCTAAATACAATTGAAGTTTGATGCTAAGTTGTTCTTTCATGGTTAGATTGATTTGATTATTAGTTTCCGCCAACGGAAATATAAATATCTGTAATTTCTGAATTTAATAACCCCCAACTTGTATTCGCTTTAGTATGATTTGTTTTAATATAATCATTGAAATATATATCATGAGCTGATTTACAATTATTCCCTAAATACTGTATCACTTGTTCCCCATTGTATAGCGAACGCAAAGCCGCAAACCGTTATAAGCAATTAAACGACATCGTAAAAATGAGCAGTTGTCATAAAATCGAAATTTTCAGTTTTACATTGATACTTAAACCCACCATCAGTAAAGTATGGAAAATCATCATCTTCATCTTTAACCAATTCAACTTTATAATATTCTTCAATTTTTGCTTTCAACTTATCTCTATCATAAGATGTAAAAGTTGATGTTCTTACCCATTCTTTACCTTCAAATTTCTTGAAAGTATCTGCTATTAATATTTGTTTCATCGTTCTAAAATTAACTGCTTATAACAGCGTATATACAAGATACGCCACAAGCATTTGTTTATAATTTAAAATTTCGTTAAGGCGTACCTTGTATATACCGAAAACGTTTTCGAAATTTTTGATTAATAATTTCCATATTTGTGATACGCAAAACGTTATGTGATATTTTCCAAAACGACTAAATCAGAAATATCATCTAAATAATAAACAGTTTGTCCTCCGTCATACCATTGTGGTTCTATTGGAACATTGAGATTAATTGTAATATAATATTCTGTTCTTTTTTCATTTGGTGGCAAAACACAAGTTATAATTCCAGTAAACCACTCATTCCTTTCTTTTTCTTTGAACGCTACAACAGTATTTTCTTTTAAATTAATCAAAACATCACATAACAGCGGTTTTGACTTATTGCCATATTCGGCTTCATTTTCAGTTGGTTTTGTACTTTCTGACATTAGTTTTTAATTTAAAGTTAGTCTTATATTTTCGGACACTTCGCCAAGCCCGAAAACGTTGGTAGCAATTAAACGAAAAGCCCCGACGTAAGATGATACCCAATGGTTCTACCTAAAGCTCTTTGACAATTGATTTTGATTACTTCTACTTGAGCAAATGAGTTAAGTGATAGTAATAGGATGATGATGGTTATAAGTTTCTTCATAGTGTTATCTTTTTCTTTTTTTACTTCTGTGTGTTCTCATACCAGGTATTTTACCTCCTGTCTTTGTATATTCAAGAAAGATGTTTTTCTCTCTTGGTGCCCTTGGTGGATAAGGTTTAATGAATTGATATATTACATAAACAATTAGTATTAGTAATAAAGGTATACCTATCTCTGCCATTATCTTACTGTATTTGCTGCTTTTCTGTCATCCATTCTAAAACAAGACAACCATACTTTATACATAATTTTTAGTCTCAACCAGTGTTCTTTGCCATAGGTTGTTTTTCTACAAGCAGGATTTCCAGTATGACATAGCATTATGGCTCTTAGTTTCTTTTTATCTTTTCTTGTTATTTTGTTTCTCATTGGTTTAAGTGTTATATAAACTCTCCTCTTTCTATTTCTTCTTTACGTTCAAGCAGTTCAATTTCTTTAGTTAATTCTTTCTGCCACCACTCTTTGGATTTATTTGGATTGGTGATTGCTTCATCAATAGTGAATACATACTTAGGAACTTCTTCTGTGGTGCTTGCTAAAAAGACAATCTTTCTGGAATGATTTTATTATTTGCCTCTGTCCTTTTAATCGTTCCGTTTTCAATTTCTAATAAAGCACATCTTACGCATCTGTGATAGTATTTTTGGCTAATAGTTTCTCCATCTTCTTCAAGATAAAAACCATTAGAAATATTATCATCTGAACAACTTGTTCTGCCATGTTCTGGGCAAATAAAATCAATAAAATCTTTTATATTTTCCATTTGTTTCATTTGGTGTTGTTTTAAGAGGTTAAAAGATTATTGGTGAAGAATTCAGTACAATTATCATACAGTTGATTTAATTCATCTTCTGTATATTTTTTATCCATATTGATTGCTTTGATTAATCTAAGAATAGGTTCAAACTTTCTAAGTTCTACTTTGACATCATTATCAGTAATCAATTCATTATATCTATTTACAATGGCATCTAATGAGTAGAATTGATCATAAAGGGTTTTAGCTGATTTAGCTTGTTCTAATAGAACTACTACCTCTTCTTTAGTAGCAGGACCATAGTTTTTAAGCATTTGTTTTCTTCCTTGAGTATGTAAGTCTTTTAATTCTTGTAGAGAGGTCATATATATCTGATTTGTTACACAAAGATAAGGATAATATTGGTATATACCAAAAAATTGTTAAAAAATGCACAGATTTTAACAATTATACTTCACTAAATGGTGTTGGGTGTTATTAGAGTGCTGTATGAATAGTGTTACTAGTAATTGCCGTTATTAAAGAAATAGGCTTGCTACTAAATACTTGGTTCATTTGTGATTGTGTTAATTTTCTCATAAGTTAATTTTCTAATATTTTTTAATTAATAATGCGAGGTGGGGTGAGGGTATTATGAATTTTTAGATAAGTTATGATTTATAAAAAACGGGAATTTTTTAGGAATATTAAAACCTAAACCAAAATATATCGACCACCATCCCCAACAAATACCTAATCCAAATACTTTAATAACCGTAGCGTTTGCCCAAACACCAAATATAAAAGGCGTAATTGCAAAATCTTCTCTGTTAGTTCTTGTATCCATATAGCCTACAATCAATTTGTGTTCGGGTTTCTGTCCTCCGTGTAACAGTCTACGACATTTCTTGCGCTGTAATACTTCCCACCAAATCCAAGTTTACCCTGAAATCTCCATTCACCACATCCATCTTCTGACTCACAGTGATGGTATACGAATGAGTCCCTCATGCTCTCAGAAGCACCACCTAGTGAAACTAAAAGATCGTATATTTTCTGTGCTTTGTCTGCTGGTATAAGTTTTTCTTTCATAGCTATTGAAAATCTGACATTGAGTTGTTAAACTTAGCTCCAACCTGGTTACCTGCCATGGCACCCATACAGTACATTTTACAGTATTCGAATGACTGTGGTCCTTCCGATGCAAGTAAAACAATATAGTCTGGATGGTTAACAGACATAGAAGTTACTATTAGTTTGTTTTTACTCTTTACTAAATATACGAAATTTTTCATGTCCTATCTGTTTTAAATTGATATGCAAATATATTAAATTATTTTTGGATAAAAAAATTATTGGATATATTTTTTGATATATAGATGATAAAATACAACTAAATATGGAAAATTTAAAATCTTTTGGCGAATTTATTAACGAGGCTACTCTTAATCCGGCTTTAGCTTTTGGTAATGCGTTTAACGCCAAATCTGATGTAGATAGTGATACTGAGGATTCATCAGATATGGATGATCCCGACACCAAGGACCAGGTAACTCTTAAAAGTTTAGGTTTAACTAACACTTTTTCAGGAAACATATTTACACCGTTGGATCTTAAAACCGCTTCTGGATTCAAAACTTATTCAGATATTGCTCAGAAGTGGATCAATAAAACAAACCCATCATCCCCAATAAAAGGTGAAATGCTGGCCAACGGTGCGAAAAAAGCCCTATTGGACCATGGATCTTATATCCCTCCACAACTTGCACTTGCCCAGCTAACAATGGAAGGTGGACTAAGTAAGGATCCTAAGGTTAAACCAATTAGAACAAAAAATCCATTCAATGTTGGTAACGTTGATAGTGGAGCAGTTGTTAAACATAGCAATTGGCAATCTGGTATCGACGCATACTTTAAAACTATGGCCAAGAATTATGTGGTTCCATCACAGAATAAAACTGCTGCAGGTCTGCTTAATAGGTTTGTCAATACTAAAAATCAGAGATATGCTTCAGCTCCAAATTACGAGAAAGCTATAACATCAACAATAAATAGTATAAACAAAACACTAACCGCATAAAAAAGTCCGATAGAAATATCGGACTTTTTAGTTTTGCGTAGTTTTATTATTCTGTTTCCTCTGGAAATTCTTGAGCCATCCAATCCAAGAAATTTGGTTCTGAAATCTGCTCGATTTCATCCATCTCGAATTCTATTGACTCCTCTCTGTGATTGCCACCAGCATTGAACGAGAACTCCATGTCCTCTCCGGTAAATCCGCCAAGTTTTCTAATTAGCTCCTCCTTCTGTTTGGAGTTAATCGTTAGAACCGCGCAGAATCCTTGTTCATATTCACCTGCAGCGTTCTCTAGAACATAATCAGCATATTCTCCGAAATCTTCAAAGTCTTCCTCTTCAAACTCTTCATCCTTCTCTGAGATTTTAATTGTTTCAACTCTAACCTCTTCGTTGAGAGATCCTCTTACCGCTATGAGGATGTGCTCCTCTTCTTGTACTTTTGCCATTATTTATTTTTTTTCTAATTTATTTACTATTAAAACTCCAAGGGGTCCTGATATAAGTGCAATTAAGATTGTAACCCAAAACGGATAAACATATCCATAGTAGTGACCCGTGCCAATATCCATTGTAAAAAATGCAATGAAGTTGGGTAGTGTTAGTAAAAAGTATACCCCAACTGACATTATAATTGTCATCGATAATTTTTGTAATTGATTCATATTATTTTATTTTAATTGCAAGACAAATATATGAAATTCATTTTAAATAAAAAAATTATTAAAGATATTTTTTTGATATATAGATGAAAAAATACAACTAAAAATGGAGAGATTAAAAAGTTTTAATGAATTTATAAATGAAGATGAGTTCAAAATAGATGATCCGTCAAAAGCAGGTACACAGTTGGTTAATACGATTTCCCAGAATGTACCAGCTCATGAAGTCGGTAACAATAGTGGTGCCGTTGTCAATAAGTTTCAAAGATCTGTTGGTATAAGTGATGGTCAACCATGGTGTATGGCTTTCATATACTATATCTTTGAAGAGTTCAGTAAAAAATTAGGAATTGAAAATCCGGTATATAAAACTGGATCAACGTTGGACGAATGGGAAAAAACAAAAGGTAAAAAGATAACAGCGGAACAAGCAAAATCCAATTTTTCCTTGGTTAAACCCGGACAAATAATGATAGCAAAAAGGGAAGGTGGCGGACATGCTGGTATAGTTACTAGTGTTGATTATAATGGGAAGAAATACACAACTATTGAAGGTAATGTTGGAATAGGTGGAGGAAAACAAGGGGTTGGATCATATAATAGGTCAATCCTAGTAGAGGGGCTTATCGGCTTTATTGATTATTTTCCGGATAGAAGTCCTGAATTTGATAGTAGTTTTATCTCAGCAATGAAGGGTGCAAAGCTAACTGATGCGAGCAGAAATGCAGTGGTTAGAGACTTACCTGGTGATGATATTGTTGGAGGTGACTCTGCAACTAGTGCTGCTGAGGAGGAAGATAAGAAAAGTAGTGATGGTGGACTTCTTGGTAAGATCGTTAGAGGTGCTAGAAAATTTTTCAATCCTGATGATTCAGTGGGAGATGTTGATGCGAAAGATGCAAAGGAAGCATTTGGTGACGTAACTGGAAGATAATAAAATACAACAAAAATCAAAAAAGGTCTGATTTCTCAGACCTTTTTCTTGTAATCAATCAAAACAAATAGCAATTCTGGCGGAATTGTATTATTCGATTAGTTCTGGAAATTTTTCCTCTATCTCGTATCTATCATGTCCAAATCTCTCTCTAAGCATATTACTTAGAGCTATTGGACCTGACGTGTATTCAACCATTGGGTATTTTTCACCCTCGTCTAATGGTAGAACGTTACGTTCTATTGAGTACTCTTCCAGATATTGAAAAAACAAAGAGTCAAACTCCTCATTTTCCCCTAGTACTGTTTGTATTTTTATTGTTACCAGTTTCATTATGTATAAACTACTATTCCGTTCTCTGCTCCCAATCTAAATGCCTCTGTGAAATCTTCATATGTTCTCATCTCCCATTCTATTGCCGTACTATCATAGCCAAATTCCCCCATGAGATAATTCTGAAATTTCTCTCGGTTCTCAACAAATTGTGGATGTAGCTTTTTACAAACTTCAGTTCCTAATATACCCTCGCAATCACTAAAGTCTATCATTTCAAACATTGGTGAATTTTTATATTCCTCAGTGTTGTTCCATATAATCTCCGGCTCAACGCCAACTACCGCTTTGGAAAGAATCCTTCTGAATCTATTGTAGCTACCATAACTTCCAGCTCTGAAATGATGCTCCTCCGTTAGATCAGTTTCTGCATATTTTCCGCCCTCCATATCTTCGCACTTATTGTATCCACCTTGCTCAGATCCGTATGGTGCGGTGTTTATCTTGATTCTGGTTTTCTTTATCTTGGGTCTTAGCTGCCAAGATAGAGATTTAACCCGGTCGTCCATTTTATACTTCTTCTCGAGATTGCTGATTGCCATTATATCTAATCCCATTCTATCTGTTTTTAATTACATTGCAAATATATGAAATTCATTTCAAATAAAAAAATAATTTTTCAATTAAATTTTCTATATGGTTCAACCGAAATGACCCTTGATTTATAATACGAGCTCTCTAGACACTTAGGACAAAGGTTTCTCCCATATACTCCATTTTTCGGAGTACTTGGATTCACATTCATCGTTGCGATCTTAATTTGGTCCTCTATAAAGTCATTATAGCAACCTCCACACATGATAATGGATTCTTTTTTCTTCTTTGCCATAGTAAAAAAATTAGGGGATTCAAGAATAAACCCAATCCCCAGGCTGATCATTGGGTTATCACCCAACTACTCAACTACAACACAATCTTAAATATTTTCGTTGTTATTAGTTTCCTTGTTGTTGACTGAAACTGCTTTCATGAATACTATCACTAGGACTGCACCAAACCAGCTTTTTAGACTTAATTCAACGGGAAATCCTATACATTGTAGTCCAAGTACCAATGATAGAGGAAGACAAACAGCTATTGCTACAGCTGCTATCAAGCCCAATAGGATAAGTCCTATATTCTTTTTGCTCTTTCCGCTCTTTAGTATTTTTTCTATTAATCCTTTCATAGCTTATAAAGTTATTCCAAATTCGTTAACCTCGTCTCTTTTTCCTATTGACCATGTTGAGTTACCATCTATAAGGATTTCAACTATCTGACCATATTTAGAATTGGATGATATTCTAGTAATGTAATTTGCAGGATTTTTAATTTTATCGTAGGTAAACGATTTACCGCTTTGATAGATGACAGTTACATCATATCCACCTGGTTTTAAACTTAGTGGATTTGTTCTAAAGTCATCACTTACATGGAGATTTTTGTTCATTTTATTTCTGTCCGTTAAAAGGATCTAAGTCCTTGTTAGGTATAAGATTCCAGCTTTTTTCAGCCCCTGGGGACTGCATGATGCTGATGGATTTTGCTTTCTCCTTTAGTAGGATTAAGGCTTTCTCCATATCGCCTTCAGCAATAATAGCTCTAATTTCCTTTGCTACATCAGTGGCAACATCAACCATGTAAAGAACAGAATGTCTTTGTCTGTTAGCGTTGACCGTTAGAGCCATAAGTGATAGCTCTCTTGGATCCGCAGCGAATGTGTCTGTCTTCGCACTGAATGGAACTGGAAGGAATGATTCTATTCCGTTTGCACTGGCTATTCCGTAGTATTTCATTTTCTTATGTTTTTAATTGTTAGGCAAATATAATAATAAAAATCGAATAAAAAAAATATTTTTCGATTTTTTTTAATGGAGGAGGATCGATTTAGTTTGAGATCTCCCCTCCGTATATATTGGGCTTTGGTTATATATCAATGATCCTCCCAGTATTTCCTTCTTGTTGAATCGATGTAACTTAAAGTTAGAGGCACGTCGAAAAAAAAATTATAGTACTCCTCATTGGTTGGTGGTTTTATTTCCTTCAACTTCCAACTCATAACGAGGGAATCTATTTCACCCCTTTTCACCGTCTTTATTTTTAGAAGTCTTTCGTTTCTTAGTTTGTTTCTTACCTCGTTGCCACCAGCCTCCTTAATACATTTTTTTAGGATGTATTTTTTTCTAAGAGTTCTTATTTTTCTCTTTAATATCCTTAGAAGTTTCATTCTTAAAATGTTTTATTCTTTCATCGAGTACTTTTTCACTAAGATCGAATCCCTCGCTAATTAGATGTTCATGGAGACCTGATTTGTCTATCTTTTTATTCGCTTGATAGTATTTTTCAATTATTCTAAAAATAATATCTTCTTTAGTTGCTCTTTCCATTATTTAGATGGTTTGTTAACCAACATTGATATACAATGCAGCATAATTGTGCTCTTGTCTTCTGGATTGATTATACTGGAATCCAATTCTCTTCTTAGAGCTTCTGCTTGGAGATATACGCTTCTCGCTATTTTCTTGACTGCTTTGTCGTAATCCACTAATAGTGCCTCTGTTTTTCCGTCCATGTTTGATGGTTTATTTTAAATTTGGTTTACCGCAGATCTTTATTACACATTTGTAACAAGTTACCGCTGTAGCCTTTTCGTCAACATTTGTGACTTTTTCTCCGCATAGTTTACACGGCATGCTTTTTGATGTTCTGGCTTTATTGTAGCTAGAACCTCCTGAGTTTTTAGTAGTAGCCATCTGCTTCAAGTTGTTTAAGTTCCTTAATAACATTCTGGTCAGGTATAACTTCTCTCCCTGGCATATGTTCACTAACGAATTTTTGTAGAAATCCGCATCTCTCGTATTCCTCTCTTTCCAGAAACAGAGCTGTCATTCTGTTTATTGCACTACCTATTGATTCCTCGGTGCTTCCCTCCATGGCTTTTGATCCTTGCTTGGCAAGCAGATCGTATGCAACATAACAGCCATCTATAAAACTCCTTAATGTTTCCCTTCTGGTTCTTTCCGCTACCTCTCTGGCTTGTTCTTCAAGATACCCGTTGATATCTTCTCCTAAGTCATCATCGTCATTTTCGTACATATTACTCTATAATATTAATTTTATTTACTAGATCCAACTCTTTAGCTTCCCTATAAAGGGTTCCTCCCTCTGAGACTATCTCCATTTCACCTTCGAAGATGGAACTCGTGTCCCTGTAGATTTTTTCTCTAACAATGGCTCCTCCTGCAAGGTATGTTCTGTTCTTGATTTCGTCGTGTTTTTTCCTATTATCAGTTTTACATACAAATCTTATTGCTGCCATATCTAATGGTTTTTTTATATATGTATTCTAGTATAAAAAATCACAAAAATTTCATTAGACAATAAAAAATTACACTTCAGAGTCCCTCATCGAATTGATGTATCCTTTGAATAGAATTTTCTCTCTGCCATTCATGGTGGAGTGAAACTGTTCAAAGTTTCCGGATGAATCTTTAAATTCTCTGATTAAGATATCCAGTTGTCTAGTTTCAACCTTTGCTGGGGTCTTTGGTGCCTTTGGGTGTCTTTTCTTAACCTGTAATTCTGCAGCAACTGGAACATCTGTTTTTATTTTACCTCTTAGTCTTTCCATTTTTATTTATTTAGTTGATTAGCTGTTATATAGTCTACCGTCTTCCAAAAACTCGTAACGATCATTGGCTGATATAGTTTCTGTTAGGTTGTCGTCACTGAAGTACTCACGGATTCCGTTTATTATTCTCCCCTCCACATATACCATATGTCTATCAAATACCTTAGCCGCTTCCTCCGAGCACCGTCTCACTGCGATTTCTCTTGGGTCGTAATTTGGTAACATAATCTCATAGTCGAGGGTTGATGGGTCTTCATCAGTACCTATCACTGAGAATTTAACATACCCCCGTATAATTTTAGGAATACCCAACCAAGTTTTAAACATTTCCTCGTTTGTTATTTTTATTGCCTGAGTGATGTTAAGATTCCCATTTTTGTGTGTGATTCCGGTTCTTAGATTCTTCATGAGAAAATCGCCACCAAGATCTTCTAAGTATTGATCACCGAAAGTTTCTTTCATCACCTGTTCGCTTGGTTCAAATAACCAACAATCGTCGATAGCCCAATCAAACACAAGATCAATCGGTGTGTTTTCTTTTAGCTCCTCTCTAACGTCTTTAATAGCTCTTTTCTTAGACTCCTCGGATAATTCTGAAAATGAATAGATACTTAGGGTTCTCATGATTTTTTATTTGTTATGCAAATATACAAAATTCTTTTTGATAAAAAAATTTATTTTAATTATTTTTTATATCATGAGATCATGACCCTTAGTTTTGTAGTTTTCTATTGATTTATTAAGTCTATCTATTTTATCCTTGTATTCCTTTTCTGCCTCTATTTTTTCAAGATGTGCTTTTTTCCTAGATTCGTATAGTACATTTATCTTTTCAACAGTCTTTGATAATAACCATTCTACTTTTTGTGTTGGTGCTAAGTCAATCCCTGGTTCGTATTCAATGTATAGTCCATCGTTTGAACCCTCTATCTTATAGCCGAGTTTTTCCTGGTAATATGGCTTCATTCCTCTCTTTAGCTTTAGAAGAACATCATCGAGAACACAATCCGGTTTTTTAGCTAAAGTGAATTGTTTAGATTGATGCTCGTTTCCATATGCATGTATCTGTGAAGCTGCTGCATCAATTAAACTTATTCTTGCCTGTCTAGCAAGTTCTTCCTGTAGAGTTTGTAGGTGGTCTATACCAATATCATTTCTCAATCTTAATTCTTGCATATAATGATACCTCGCAGTATAATTACCATATTGGTCTATAAGTGAGTAGTCGTCGTTTTCTTCCCCCATTATATCATAAAATTGTGTCCTCTTTCAAGAACGGATTCTACTGTTTTTTCGCTTCTCCCTAAAAATTCTTTGTGACTGTGCTCTAGATCCTCAATAGCCTGGTATAAATCCGCTTTGGTTTTTTCGTAGTCATTTATTCTTTTAATCCTGGAATCGATGTGAGGCTTTGCTAATTTAACCATGGTTGGATGGTGCCATAATATAATTGGTGCTGGATTTCTAAGCCTCTCTGCAACAAATAGTTCTATTAACCGTTCGTCGTTTTCAGCTTCGATTTCTATTAGTTCACCATATTTACCTCTGATGTATGGTTTTAATTTTCTGCTAATTTTTTCTTTAGCGATAGCCTTTAGAGTTTTAATCTGGTGGTCTGTTTTGGTACCATTACCCATTCTTTCTAATGCACGACTTTTATAGTCGCTATAAAAAAGTTCA